>Ga0307981_1000354_pt1 | contig 46596 bp, 34 predicted proteins | sample OrgLakmetagen987_FD_201849 | JGI IMG/M metagenome (GOLD analysis project Ga0307981, IMG submission 201849) | Saline water microbial communities from Organic Lake, Antarctica - #987 | ecosystem: Environmental > Aquatic > Non-marine Saline and Alkaline > Saline | place: Antarctica: Organic Lake... | reverse complement strand
TCCATGACGCGGCATGAGAAGCAAAAGCGCAAAAAAGAACAAAACAAAAGATCAGAAATAGAAGGCAAGTTCGGGCAGGCAAAATCAAAATATGGGCTCGATGATATTAAAACAAAGAGGCAAGACATCTCCATGGCCTGTATAGCCCTGATCCTTATGGCACTTAATGCTATCAAGCTCGGAAGGGCTTTTTTATGCCTTTTTTATGGGCGTGCCGCAGCCTTGACAAGCAACCTTGGCCGGCAATTAATATTAAATCCTGCACAAGGCTGCAACCAGGTGCTTTCCAGAACCCAAAACTTAATAATACTTCATCGGCTAGCGCCTGCGGCGCTGACTTTTTGAGGATGCCCTAATTATTTTGGCACTCCTTTACGAGCGATGCCGTCAAAAGTCACCCTTGAGCTGGTCCCGGAATATTTTGAGGTGACCGAGCAGGGCATCGGTATATTATCATAAGGTATTTTTGTTCTGAACATTTGTACACCAAAATACCGCTGACCGTATGCGCCTCGTGTTAAACGATATAACTTAAACCGTTCTTCACCTTCATTACCTGAGCAGAAGTCGTCGATTCTTTTTTCCAGCTCCTCAATATCTTTTTGGTTTTCGGTGGGTATGCTTGTTACAGGCGTGATAAGGCTTTAAGTTTTTGGCAATAGGTTTAATGGCAACTCTTGGGAGTGGACCTAAACAATCAGCTGTAAAATGGTAGGGTATTAAATGGCAGAGCAAGAGACGAAACAGTATCGTATCTGCAGGAAGACCCGCAATATGACGGGACTAATCAGAGTCTATTTGGTGTTCTGCTGTGGTTTCATATTGCAAGTATACAGCCTTAAGGTGAATAAAACAATACTAATCCGATAGGGATTTAGATAATTAATAATTAAAGTATTGAATTACAGTAAATTGGACACCTGTTTTTAGGCACAAAAAAAAGCTGTACCGAAATATCCGGTACAGCTTTTCCATAAAAAGTAGCTAACAAATTCGTTTACTTCTTCATCAATTTGAGGACTTTAACCCCAGACTTGCTGTAATTCAGCTTGACGAAATAGGTACCTGAAGGCAATTGCTTCACATCCAATTCGATCTGTTGAGCGTCAGGCGCTAATTGCTGTGAATAGATGATGTTGCCTTGAACACCGAGCAATTCTACCGTAACTGATTCGCCAAAGGTTTCAAACAACTCCAGCGTTGCCACCTCTTCAGTTGGGTTCGGGTAGAGCAGGGCAATCTCCGAATCTCCGTAAAGGATAGCTTCAGCTTCTTCAGAGTAGAAAATGTCTCCCTCCGGATTTTCGATGCGTAACCGGTACAGGTTGCGACCGCGTTTGGCTTCCTCGTGCAATTGCTCGTAGTAGTTCATTACGCCAAGATAAGCGGATGGCTGATTTACGGTTGCAATGGCCTCGAATCGCTCCCCACTATTAGCAGAGTGCTCAACAGTATAGGTATGGTCCTGTATAAACTCTTCGGTCATCCAGCTTATCATTACCTCACCATCAACTTCATTGGTGACCTCTGCTGTTAATGGCATTGGCGAACCACAATATATCGGACTTGTGGTAGCCGTAAGGGTCTCGACGTCCGTAGAAGTACAACCGTTTTCGGTAACCTCAAGGGTGATTGTGAAGTTGCCGTGAGAAGAAGCCGTTACAATTACTTGCGGGCCAGTTGCAGATTGTGGACTTAAGCCTGGACTGAAGGTCCAATTGATCTGAGCACCTGCCCCAGTTGGGCCAGCAAAGAAGGTCGTAGGCTCATCAACGCAGATGAAATCAGGTCCATTGATATCCGCTACAGCAACATTTCCAACTTCGATGGTCACGATATTACTCTCCAGGTACACAATACAGCATTCCCGGCGTGCACATCGTGCAAAGTAAGTCGTTTCTGAGAGTGGCCCCGGATCATAAGAATCACTTGTCGAACCAGGGATGATTTCCCAGGTTTGAATGTTGAATGGACCGGCTACTGTACTCTGCATCCAGAGGTACTCTATTGCTCCGCTACCACCAGTTGGCGATTCAATATTGACAATAGGATCAGGATCGTTGCCCGGACCACAAAGGAACTGGTTCGGTCCAATTAAGCCTGGGTCATCAATATTATCGCACTTAGTGTAAAGTCCTGCATCAATCGTGAGATTAGAGTCTCCGGCGTTGATGACATAAATGCCGGTCATACCCATTAGCGTATCTACGTCGCTGTCCAGGGCATCGTCCGCACCTTGGTCGGGCGCTGTAAAGACCAAACCACCAGGATTAATGAACTGCACTTTATATTCTCCCGGATCGACATTAAAGAGATACAAACCATCTGCGTCTGTGAATGTAGTATCAATATTCACCGGACCATCGATGGTAGGCACTTGCAGGATAACCATCACGCCTTCAATACCCTCTTCATTTGGATCCTGAATACCATCGCGGTCTTCGTCCAGCCAAACATAGTCGCCTAGTTCTGCTGGCGGTGCGATAGTGACCATGCAAGTGGTCTCGCAACCGTTAATATCGGTTACAGTGGCTGTGTAGTCGCCTGAAGATAATCCGGTTGCTGTTTCGGTAGACTGACCGTCGCTCCATAGGAAGTTGTATGGAGCCGTACCGCCAGATACTGTTACCGTAGCTTCACCGTCATCACCCGCTGTGGAGATTGGGCTCGTAACTTCGATAGTGCAGGATGGTGCCGGGAATGCTGAAACATCAATGCTGGCGGTAGCTGTACACTCTGCAATATCCGTTACGGTTACGGTATAAGTACCTGCCGGCAGGTTGGAGATGGAAGGTGTGGTTGCACCGTTGCTCCACTCGTAGAAGAACGGTGGTATGCCACCTACAGCACTGACGCTCACTGCGCCATCACTTGCATTCTCACAAGTGCCTGACACATCGGCTGAGATATTCAGGACGATGACCTCTGGCTCGTTGATTTCAACGTCAAGTATGTCTTCGCAGCCATTATTATCTGTAACCGTTACCATGTAAACACCGGCAGCAAGGTTAGCTGCTGTTGGTGTGGTTTGACCGTTGCTCCATTCGTAGGTATAAGGCATTGTGCCACCTGAAACTTCAACGCTTGCCTGACCATCAGATAAGCCATTACAGCTAACATCTTCGGTCATTGAAGCAGAAATAGCCGCTATTAATTCCTCAGGTTGAGCAACGCCCACGATAGCTGTTCCTGTGCAACCCGCATCATCTGTTACAGTTACTTCGTAGATGCCGGCCGGAATATTAATTTGTTCCGGAGCAGTGCTACCTGTATTCCATTCGTACGAGAATGGTGGTGTGCCTCCTGATACAGAAACTGCAGCAGCGCCCGTTGATTCTCCAAAGCAATTTGGTGAAGTGGCTATTGGAGTAAGACTTAGGCTCGGGAAAGCTTCAATGGTTACAGAAGCCATGGTCATGCACTCGTTTAGATCCGTTACCGTCACCGTGTATTGTCCGGGCTGAAGGCCATCAATAGCAGCTGTCGTTTCGCCATTGCTCCACTCGTAGGTGTAAGCCGGAGTACCACCGGTGACAACAGCCGTAATAGAGCCGGTACCATTGTCATCACAGAAGATATCGGTTTTATTGAGCGTGATGTTAATGGGCTCTGGTTCAGCAACTGTAGCTTCTGCCATAGCCGTGCACCCAGCAATATCGGTAACGGTTACAGAGTAGGTTCCGGCAGGCAGTCCCATAATGTCTTCAGTCGAGGCTCCTGTACTCCATTCGTAAGAGTAGGGCATAGAGCCACCGGAGACAGTAGTCATAACTGCACCGAGCAAGTCGCCTGCACAAGGGTTGTTTTGTGTATCGAGCGAGAGTTCAATGGCTCCTGGCTCATTGATGATCGCGGTATCTGAGGTCTCACAGAAATTGGCGTCCCTAACAGTTACGATCAAGGTATCTGGTCCGGAAAGTCCGGAAATAGTATTACTAACAACTTCATTACCGTCTACGAAAATAGTGTAACTGGCACCATTTCCACCGGAAGCATTAATAATGAGTTGACCATCGTCAGCTCCTGCACAAGTGACATCTGTAACCTCGAGATCAAGCTCAAGTGCTGGTGGCTCACCAATCGTAACGGTCTCTGACAGCGTACAGTCGTTTGCGTCAGTTACGGTAAGGCTGTAATCGCCAGCTGGCAGGTTAATGAGCTCACTAAGCGTATCGCCGGTTGACCACTCATAGGAATAAGGCATGGTACCGCCATCTGCGGTGACCAGGATACTCCCTGTATTATCACCATTGCAGAGTACATCTCTTGGTACTACCGTGATTGAAAAGTCCTCAATCACTTCGATGAAGATCTCCTGAACCTGAGTGCAACCGTTGGCATCGGTAACGGTAACAGAGTAGTTGCCTTCGGGGAGGTTTTCGATATTTGTATCTGATTCCCCTGTGCTCCACTCATAAGAGTAGGGCGGGAGACCACCGGTGGCTTCTACAGAAGCTTCACCCGTATTGCCTGCACCACAGACTACCTCCGGTGCATCTACGTTGATATCTAATTCTGGTGCTTCTTCAATAGTGACTGCTGCTGTAGCTTCACATTCATTCGTATCCGTTACGGTTACGGTATAAATACCCGCTCCAAGCCCGCTAATCATTTGAGTTGCTGCACCAGTACTCCATTCGTAGGAGTAAGGTGGGGTGCCGCCACTGGCCATTGCCATCGCCGTGCCGTTCATATCTCCGGGACACACCAAGCCACCCGCTGTAGCTTCTACTTCCACTGCTGGGGGTTGAGCAATGATAAAGTTTTGAGACGCGGTACAACCATTTTCATCGGTTACGGTCACGCTGTAAAATCCAGCTGAAATACCCATTATGGACTGTGCCATTGAGCCGCTATTCCACTGATAGGTATACGGAGGCGTACCACCGGACGGGTTTGCAGTAGCTTCGCCAGATCCGTCTCCAAAGCAAAGTAAGTTTTTGCTTGTACCATTAACGGCTAAATCGTCGCTAACTTCAATGGTGAATGCAGTATCATCAGAGCAACCATTAGCATCGGTAACGGTGACGCTATAAATGCCAGCGCCAAGATTCATTATAGTCTGGCTGGTAGAACCGGTACTCCAAAGGTAAGTATATGGAGGCGTTCCGGAGGTAGACGTAGCGGTAAGTATACCGTCTGTTTCGGAACCACATACGATATCGGTACCTGTAATAACCGCAGTAACACCATCGAATTCACCAATATCAACAGACTTGGCAGCTTCACAGCCGTTTGCATCTGTAATGGTAACCGTATAGGTGCCTGCTCCAAGGCCTGTTATCATTTGAGTAATCGCGCCTGTGTTCCACTCATAGGTATAGGGAGGGGTGCCGCCGATACCTACAGCCATTGCCGTTCCTGTGAATTCGCCAGGACAAACATCTGTGGTAGCGTTGATGCTAACCGCCAGAGTAGGAGGGTCAACGAGTGTGAAGCTTTCAATAAGCTGACATCCGTTTTGGTCTGTAACCGTCACGCTATAGTTACCTGCGCCGATATTTTCGAGCAGCGGTGTACCGGTCACGCCGTTACTCCACTGATAAATATACGGAGGGGTGCCGCCCCAGCCTTCAGCGAGGATACTTCCATTCTCATCGCCGGGACAAAGCGGATTGGTTACTATAATATCGAGAATGAAGTCGTCAACAATATCAATATCAATATCATCAACTGCGGAACAACCTAGTTGGTCGGTAACGGTGACGCTATAAGAACCTTCTGGTAAATTTGCTATCGCTTGCGTAGTAGCTCCGGTACTCCACTGATAGGTGTATGGTGGGTTACCTCCGGAAGCATTCGCTGTTGCTAAGCCTTCGCCTTCAGGGTCGCAAATCGTTTCATCACCACTGATTACTACCAGTAATTCAGCGGATTCCTGTATCACCACAGAGGCGATGTCTTCACATCCGTTCTCATCGGTAACCGTTACAGTATATACACCCGCGCTCAGCCCCGTGATCATCTGTGTCATGGACCCGGTATTCCAAAGGTAGGAATAAGGAGGGGTGCCTCCACTAGCCATGGCCATGGCCATTCCGGTGCTTTCACCCGGGCAAAGCTCCTGAGTGGCAGAAATACCAGCCACTACAGCTGGCGGATCCACAAGCGTAAAGCTTTCAATGAGCTGGCAGCCATTCTGGTCTGTAACCGTCACACCGTAGTTGCCCGCTCCTATGTTTTCCAGTAGGGGAGTACCTGTTACACCATTGCTCCACTGATAAATATACGGAGGGGTGCCGCCCCAACCTTCAGCCAGGATGCTTCCATTCTCATCGCCGGGACAAAGCGGATTGGTTACTATAATATCGAGAATGAAGTCGTCAACAATATCAATACTAATCGATTCAATCGCTGTACAACCTAAGGCGTCTGTTACTGTAACAGTATAGGTGCCCTCCGGCAAGTTGCCGATAGAAGCGGTAGCAGCACCATTACTCCAGTTGTAAGTAAAAGGCGGGGTGCCACCAATTGGAGTGGCGGTAACAAATCCTTCGCCTTCAGGGTCACAAACAGTTTCATCTCCGCTAAGTGTGACACCAAGGCCCGGGGCTGCTTCGATAATAGCCGAAGCTACATCTGAACACTGAGCAGCGTCAGTTACCGTTACGGTATAAGTACCGGCACCAAGACCTGTGATTTGTTGCGTTGTTTCTCCTGTATTCCACAAATAAGTAAAAGGTGGAGTGCCTCCGGAAACGGTAGCTGTTGCGGTTGAAGCACTCTCTCCCAGGCACACTGAAGACTCCGAAGTGATCACAGACGCGAACAGGTTCGGTGGTGTGGTGATAAGAACCGCATCTGTAGCGGTACAACCATTAGCATCGGTAACAGTCACCATATATGTGCCTCCCGGCAAATTCGATATAGACTGAGTGGCCGCACCATTACTCCAATTGTAAGCAAATGGACCTTCGCCATCGGTGACGGCCACCATTGCGGATCCATCTGTACCATTACAAACGGTAACATCATTGGAGATGGTAGAAATAGATAAATCCGGAGCCGGCAGAATTGTGGTAGCCTCCACATCCTGGCAACCCTGTGCATCCGTAACGGTAACAGCGTATATGCCAGGGGCTAAACCAGAAATAGATTGGGTGTTTGCCCCATTACTCCAGGAATAGATAAAAGGCTGTACACCGCCAATTGGGAAAGCTGTGACTGTACCATCGTTTTGGTCAGGGCAAGATTCGTTATTGGACTGAAGGGAAACATTCAGGTTAGACAATGGGGTGATAACCACATTATCGATGGCGTTACATCCATTAGCATCCGTAACGGTTACTGAATACCCTCCCGGAGCAAGCCCCATGATTGAAACAGTGGTTGCTCCTGTACTCCAAAAGTAAGTGTATGGTTGAGTCCCACCTGATACGGATACGGATGCAGAACCATCGTTATCATTGATACAAACAGGATTTTGGGAAGTAGCATTCGCAATTAGCAGCGGCGGCTCAATAACTGTGCCCGCACCAACAGCTTCACAGCCTTCACTATCTGTGACAGTGACGGTGTAAATACCTGAAGGCAGACCTCCTATCGAAGAAGTTACAGCACCTGTACTCCAGAGGTAGGAGAATGGTGGAGTACCGCCTAACGGAGTCGCAGTGACCTGCCCGTCATTATCACCAGGGCAAGTAATATTATTTACCGTCACATCTAAATCTAACGGAGTATAATCCACTGTAATACATTCGACGGCTCCACAAAGGTCTTGGTCAGTCATGGTCACACAATAGGTGCCAGGACCAGGAACGGAAATAGTAGAGCCATTTTGTCCATCGTTCCAATTATAGTTGTACGGTGGTTCCCCTCCGCTGCCCATAGCCGTAATTATGATAGGCAATGCACAGTTTTCGGCTGTGATATCAACGTTAACAACATCAGGCTGGGTAACCGTGATGTTTTTGATAGCCGAATTATTAGAGGCGTCTACAACAGTCACAGTATATGTACCTGCTGTGATTCCAGATAATACAGGACCTACGAATCCTGTATTCCAAGTATAGCTGTAAGGCGCATTTCCTCCGGATGCGGTGGCGGTAATACTGCCGTTAGGCTGACCATAACAGGCAGGGTCAGTTACCTGGAAGTCAACCGAAATCTGAGCCTGTAAGAGCTGAAAAGAAAGCAAAAAGAGCGGAAGTAGCAATAGGTAGCGGTTCTTCGGGCTCCCCAGCTGGCACAACAATCGTGTGCGAATAGATGATGGTAAAATTCTTTGCATTTGGATTATGAATTTGTTAGCTGAAAATGGCATATAAACAGGTTAATTTCAATACAGTACCTTGTTCCTCACAATTGCTAATTGGCAAGGAACTCAGGATACGCTGATGTAAGTTAATTTACTGACTGAGTTTAGACCTGGAAATAATACCAAACAATGCTATAGTGAATCACTATAACAATTTTACTTTTGAAGGGAACTCTGGATTTTCCAGAGCCAAGGGGAATGGGTGGGGCAAGATGATTACTACTAATGTATAGACGCATATTAGCGTCCTATGTCACAAAGAAACAAATTTTTTTTTAATCTCCAACCTAAAATTGGAGACTCTATGGGAACAGGTGTACCAAGTAATTACTTTTTAAGGGATACCCGCACACGTACCTTGTTGTTTATATTACGGATTCTGTACAGAGAATGTTCCATTTCCCTGCACAATTTTTTAAAAAACAAACGTATAGTAAGTTTTTTTAATGTAAAACAGGGGTAGTTAAAGTAAATATATTTTAAAAAAATACTATATATTGGGGCAAAAAAATAAGTCGCACTGAAAACAGTACGACTTATCATTCATAATCCCATGAACATGTACGAAAACTAGCATAAGCTAGTTAAAGTATAAATCTTTATATAATGACCCCGTAATCGGGGATTAAATTGTCTTTCAAGGTTTGGAGGTAGTTGCCGTATAGCAAGTCAGATTTTCCCAGAATCTGACTTGCTATAAGTGGCAAACTAAAATCCCAATTAAAACTTTCCTAAATTTTGAGAGCCGATTCATTCACCGGCTTCTATCTTCGTTTGACATTACAAACATCTTAATAATTACAAGGGATAACAAAGACAAAAAGGGGGTATTGTGAAAATAAGTATTAAAAAAAAAGAGGCGTTATTGATTGATTAAAAAGAATTAACAGATGTTTAATGTGAAAAAAATAATAATTATTTGCGCTCAAATCAGGTGGAAAAATCCTTAAAAAGGCTGTTTTTTTCTTGTATTCAACCAAAAATGCACTGCTGAGGGTGGCCCGGCAGTGCATTTTTGGATGAAATCAGAGGGGATTACTGATCAATCAGTACCACAAAGTGGTTGTCAAGTGGGTCAAGGTGATCAATTAAAGCCTCAAAAAAGCCGCGCCCGTACTTCAAATAGTACATCATGAAGTTATCGTAGCGCTCTTGCAGCCCATTGCCTGGGAATAGCTTGTCCTTGAGGGTACGCATTTGGCCTACAGCAGTATCATGACGCTGTTTTTCTGCCCGCATGAGCTTGCCCTCCAGCTGACCCAGACTGTTCAACTGACGTGCGCCCTCTGCTGCTGCCGCTTTTTTCAAAGTTGGGTCTACCTCTTTTGCTTTGGCTTCTACTTTTTTGAATAGCTCTGCCAGGATTTTCTTTTCTTCTGTCAGGCTGATTTCGTTTTCAGTGTGCTTACGCACGTATTCTTTAATCAGCTTTTCTATATCTCCAAACATATCTTCCACAGAAAGCTCAAGTTTTGACAACCGTTTTTTTGTGCCTTTATCAACGAAAAGCACAGAGTTGCGTCGAATAAGCATAGGGAAGTTCAGGTTAAAAGCCTCAAACTGCTGCTTTCGCTCCAACCAATATGCGATTTCGCCTCCGCCTCCGATATAAGCTAAATTGGGAAGTATGAATTCCTGATAAATGGGGCGCATTACCACATTTGGGCTGAAGCGCTCCGGATTAGCTCTGATCTCATTTTGCAAATCTGCTTTAGTCCAGGAAATATCTTGATTCAATACCTTGAATAACTCGCCTTCCTGTACGATTCTTTCACGGTAGCCCTTGCCCAGGTAGAAAAAGTTAATATCTCTGGGGTAGGCCTGTTCTGAAAAGCCAGCGGCTTCGAGTTCCCGGACTGTAGCTTCCACAATTGCTTTGGATGGCTGCTCGAAGATTTCTTTTTCGATGAAAGGTGCAAACGAGGCTTTGAGGTCAGGGTGGCTGGGGTCCAAAATGACGAGCCCGTACGCTCCGAGCAATCTGTGAGTTAGATCAAAAGCGACCTGGCTATAACATTCCTTGCCGGCAATCGAAGCTTTAAGGATTTCGGTAAGCTCCTGTGCATTGGCAGAGTCCCCGAGAATCTCAATTAACGTGTCTAGTGCTTCCTGCAAGCCATCCAATGGCATTTTTCCTACCGGGCCACTATGCTCGTTTTCCCATGCAATCGTCTTCCCGAACACCTGTAAATGGTTGACTTCTTCAAAGTCGTGGTCCTCTCCTCCGGTAATAAAAAGTGGAACGAACTCGTAGTCAGGATAAGCTTTGTCGAGCTGCGTAGCCAGGTTTAGGGTAGAAATGATCTTGTATATGTAATATAAAGGTCCGGTAAAAAGGCTCGGTTGATGAGCAGTCGTCACCGTAAAGGTATTAGCCCTGCCCAGCGCCTCAATCCGCTTTCCCGTCAGTTTACTGGTTGTTTTGTCTTTGTACTGCTCTGTCAGTACCTTCACCAGCGTGGACCGGCGTTCCTGATCGAATTGTTTATCTTTAAGGATATCCCGGAAGGCCTCCAGTTTGGCAGGGTACTTAAAAAAGGGCTTAAGCCTGCTATCAGCAGTGGCATAGGCGAGGTCCCGCTCCGATAATTGGGGGACTTTGTCGAAAGGTAATAATGCCCGGGTAAGTTCTGGCTTTGGTTTACTCATTTAATAAATAAGGATTGGTGATTATAGATATCTTTAGGAGAAAGCAAATCCGGGGTCAATAGTTGACTACAGGCTCTTGTTTTTAGTCAGGCAACTATCTATGGGAAATAGAACGGTATTGCTTGCAGATATGCAGACAATTTATATTTTTGGGATGCCACTCTAAATCAAATCATTATTATACCCACTAAATATGGACCAATACATCCTTGCCCTTGACCAGGGGACCACCAGCTCAAGAGCTATATTATTTGACCATGACGGCTGTATCGTAGCGACGGCACAGCAGGAGTTTACACAAATTTACCCTAAAGCAGGGTGGGTGGAACACGACCCGAACGAAATATGGAATACTCAGCTCAAGGTCGCTCAGGGCGTTCTGCGCAAACAAGGCGTTTCAGCTGAACAGATCGCTGGTATTGGTATTACCAATCAACGGGAGACTGCCGTAGTTTGGGACCGCAATACCGGTGAGCCTATTCACAACGCGATTGTATGGCAAGACCGGCGCACCGCCAAAATCTGTGACCAACTTAAGAAGGACGGCCACGAAGAGTACTTGCGTGAAAATACAGGCTTGCTGGCGGATGCTTATTTCTCGGGTACCAAAGTAAAATGGATACTGGATAACGTAGAAGGGGCAAGGGCAAAAGCAACGGCAGGAGAATTGTGCTTCGGCACGGTAGACTCCTGGCTGATCTGGAAACTCAGCGGGGGGAAGGAGCATGTTACCGATTATACCAATGCTTCACGGACTTTACTGTATAACATCAAAAAGCTGGAATGGGACAATCATTTGCTTGATATATTAGATGTGCCCAAATCAATGCTGCCAACGGTTAAGTCTTCCAGCGAGATTTATGCCAAGACACAGGCATACTTATTTGGCAGCCCTATCCCTATTGCGGGGATTGCCGGAGATCAGCAGGCTGCTATGTTCGGGCAAGCTTGCGTAAAGCCTGGTATGGGCAAAAATACGTACGGGACCGGCTGTTTTATGCTGATGAATACCGGTCATGAAATGGTGCGCTCGAAGTACGGTCTGCTCACTACAGTTGCTTGTGGACTTGACGGCAAGCCAATGTACGCGCTCGAAGGGAGCGTGTTTATTGCCGGGGCAGCCATACAATGGCTGCGTGATGGACTTAAAATCATTGATGAGTCTCCGGATTCTGAATACTACGCCATGAAGGTTCCGGACACGGATGGCGTATATGTAGTTCCTGCATTTGCCGGATTAGGTGCCCCTTACTGGGACATGTACGCCCGGGGAGCAATTTTTGGGCTGACCCGAGGTACCGGCAAGACTCATATTATCCGTGCTACGTTAGAATCTTTGGCCTATCAGACTAAAGATGTGCTCAATGCTATGGAAAAAGATGCAGGGTTCCCCCTTCGGGCACTGCGGGTAGACGGAGGAGCTAGTGCGAATAACCTGCTCATGCAATTCCAGGCAGATATGCTTAATGTAGAAGTTGAGCGGCCAAAGATCATTGAAACGACTGCGCTCGGAGCAGCTTATCTGGCAGGGCTTGCCACAGGCTACTGGAAACCGGAAGAGCTGGAGCAAAAATGGCAACTGGATGTTGCTTTCAAACCTAATATGGAGGAATCTGAAAGGAGCCGCCTGTATGCCGGCTGGCAGAAAGCCGTCAAACGCAGTATGGATTGGGAAAAAGCGGACGAAGTATAGATGTCAATAACTTATATTTCTCCGGAGCAGGCGATAACAGAACAACGGCAGATACCCGTATTGGATGTACGGACGCCCGCTGAATTTGAGGAGGCGCATATTCCGGGAGCTTTCAACCTTCCGTTGTTCACTAATGAAGAACGTGCGGAAGTTGGCACCCTGTATAAACAGGTCAACCCTAAGAAAGCATTCTTGCGCGGACTAGAGTTCGTTGGGCCTAAAATGCGCCAACTGGTAGAGCAGGCAGAGTCGTTAGCGCCTTACGGTAAAGTCCAGCTTCACTGCTGGAGGGGCGGACAGCGCAGCAGTAGTGTAGCCTGGTTACTTGACCTCAGTGGTTTCGAGGTAAATGTTATAACGGGCGGGTATAAAGCCTACCGTACCTGGGTGCAATCAGAGTTATCAAAAGTTAAGGCTCATTTCCTTATTGTAGGTGGTCCGACGGGAACGGGTAAAACTGAAGTTTTGCACGCCCTGAGAGCAGCCGGCGAGCAAATCATTGACCTGGAGGGGCTTGCCCACCATAAAGGGTCTGCATTCGGCGCTCTGGGCGAGCAACCTCAACCCACTGTCCGGCAGTTTGAAAACAACCTTTGGCATACTTTCCGGCAGCTTGATGCCAATCAGCGAATTTGGCTCGAAAATGAAAGCCGGGCTATCGGCAGGGTATACATTCCAGAAGGTTTTTGGAGTAGAATGACCTCCGTTCCTTTATTTGACCTGAAGGTCAGCCTAGATGATCGGCTGGACCGCCTGGTTAGGCAGTATGCTGCTTATTCGGACGAGCAACTGAAAATAGCCTTTGAACGTATCGGTAAGCGGCTTGGGGGGCAACACCTAAATGCTGCTATTGAAGCATTGCAACAGGAAAATCATCGGAAAGCAGCTGAAATCGCCCTGGTTTACTATGACAAAGCCTATCGCCACCACACTAACGAAAAAGCAGGGCGGGAGACAGTTTTTCCAATAACTGTAGAAAAGGATGAACCTTCCCAAACCGCCCGTGCATTAATTACGTTCGCTAACCGAAAAGAACTTTGAATGGAATACAAATTAACAGAATACAGCCATGGTGCTGGTTGTGGTTGCAAGATTGCACCTCAAGTATTGGATGAGATTCTGCAACACGCTCATGAGAAAATCTCTTTTCCGGGACTCCTTGTTGGTAATGATCAGCGGGATGATGCGGCTGTATTTGACCTTGGAGATGGCACAGCCGTGGTAAGCACCACAGATTTTTTTATGCCTATAGTAGATGATCCTGTAGATTTTGGGCGGATTGCCTCGGTGAACGCTATCAGTGATATCTATGCAATGGGGGCTACCCCTCTGGTCGCTATTGCCATTCTGGGTTGGCCGATTGACAAATTGCCCGCGGAAGTGGCTAACCAGGTGATAGAAGGCGGACGGCAGGCTTGTCAGGAAGCTGGCATTCCGCTGGCCGGCGGGCACAGCATTGATAGTCCGGAACCGATCTTTGGACTGGCCGTCACCGGGCGGGTCAGGAAAGATGAGCTAAAAATGAATGGAGGAGCAAAGGCAGGCGACGTCCTATTTCTTACAAAGCCTTTGGGCGTTGGCATTTTGAGCACTGCGCAAAAGAAGAAAAAACTAAAGCCGGAACACAGCACGATGGCCAGGGATAGTATGGTGCAGTTAAACAAAGTTGGTGCCGTTTTTGCCCGGTTGCCATATGTGCACGCTATGACAGACGTAACTGGCTTCGGTCTGCTTGGTCACCTTAGTGAACTTTGTGAAGCAAGTAGGGTAAGTGCAACCATTAAATTCAGTCAGGTCCCATTGTTGGATAAAGCAGTACTGGATCACTATCTGGAGGAAAAATGTATTCCGGGAGGAACCCACCGCAACTGGAGTAGCTATGGCCACAAAATTGAGGATTTACCGGATAGGCAGCGTTTTCTTCTTTGTGACCCGCAAACTAGCGGCGGCCTTTTGACTGCGGTGGACCCAAACCATGTGCAGGACTTCCGGGAGACGGCAAAGGCAGAAGGATTTGATCTCCAGCCATTGGGCGTACTCGAAGCCCAACGGCAAAAACTCGTTCGGGTGACGGATTAATCTTCTCCACGGGCATACTGCACCATTAGCCGGGCAGCCTTTTGGGAGGCTCCGCCCTGACCGATAACCTGTTTCAGCGTTTGATAATCTTTTAGTAATTGCTGGCGCCGCTCGCCATCGAGCAGGGCAGTCAGTTCAGCCTTTATCCGTTTAGAGTTGCAATCTTTTTGGATCAGCTCGGTGACAATTTCCCGGTCGACAATCAGGTTGACCAATGAAATGTAGTCCACGTTGACCACCTGACGGGCAATAAAGTAGGAGAGGGGGCTGCCTTTATAACAGACGACCTGAGGCACTTCAAAGAGAGCGGTCTCTAATGTGGCGGTACCCGAAGTGACTAACGCAGCTTCCGCGTGCTGCAGCAATGCGTAGGTTTGATTGTCTACAAAGCGGACGCGCTTTTCTGCTTCCGGCGACAGCGGTGCTTTTTCGATGACCTTCTGGTAAAAGCTACGTTCCTGGGAAGGGGCACCGGCAATTACAAACTGATGGTCCGGGAAATCTGGTACAATGGATAGCATCTCATTCAACAGGCGCTCTATTTCCTGCTTCCTGCTTCCGGGCAGCAGCGCAATAACAGGCTGCTGTGATAACTGATGATCTGACCTAAAATGCTCTGGTGATTGATAAGCATCGATAACATCCATAAGTGGATGACCGACAAAATCAACCGGGTAGTCATATTTGGCGTAGAACTCCCGTTCAAAAGGAAGGATGACAAACATACGATCTACGTTGGCCTTAATGCCATGAACCCGGCTGCTGTGCCAGGCCCAAATCTGAGGACTGATATAATAGTAGACCTTTAACCCCTGCGCTTTAGCCCACTTGGCAATTCGAAGGTTAAACCCCGGGTAGTCCACCAGGATCAACACATCGGGTTGATAGGTCAGGATATCACGTTTGCACATTTTGATGTTGCCCAGAATGGTTCGGATGTTTTTCACAACTTCCAGGAAACCCATAAATGCCAGTTCACGGTAGTGCTTCACGAGCTGCCCGCCCTGCGCCTCCATCAGGTCGCCGCCCCAAATTCGGAAATCAGCGGCTTCATCTTCTGCTTTAAGGGCTTTCATAAGGTTGCTGCCGTGCAAATCCCCCGAAGCCTCTCCGGCAATGATATAGTACTTCATGAGAGGATATATTTCCCAAAGTAAATGACCCAAGCTGCAACCAAAATCACCGTAGACAAAACGATGCCGCGCATAGATTGGGTGGCGCGCGCTTTCATGAACCGGTTGAGTGGCACGAGATTAAGGCAAATGGCAATAACCGCCGATGTCCGTTCCCTAAAGAATGTAGAGAATCCACGTTCGCTGACCACACCACTGCTTTCCAGCATAGCATACCCAAAGTAGATAATCGCAAAACCAATAGCCGGCAGCAAAAGCCCTATGAGCAGACCGTAAAGCAGGTTGTTTTTCTGAAACATAGCTTACAGTTTTTCTATATTTTTCAGCGTCTTAATCGCACGGTAATTGGTGAGGTCATGCATGGAAGGCACCACCGAAATGTAGTTATTTTCGAGGGCCCAAATATCTGTATCATCAGCTTTATCATTATTGGAGAACTGGCCGGTCAGCCAATAGTATTTCTGGCCACGTGGGTCTTCAGCTTCTGTAAACTCTTCAATCCAGCGGGCATCAGCTTGCCGGCAGACCCGTAACCCTTTTAGGTCAGCTCTCGGGATTGCCGGAATATTGACGTTCAGCAGGCTGCCTTCCTCCAGTCCGTGCTCCAGTACCCATTCTGCAAGGGTTTTTACGAAAGGGCGGCAGGGCTCAAAGTTGGCTTCGTACGAGTAATCAAGCAGAGATAAACCGATAGAAGGGATGCCCTCCAGAGAAGCTTCCATAGCAGCAGAAAGTGTGCCGGAGTAAAGGATATTTATAGAAGCATTAGAGCCATGGTTGATACCCGATAGACAGAGGTCAGGGGTCCGGTCTTTGAGGACAACGTGCTTGGCTAGTTTTACACAATCCACAGGGGTGCCCGAGCATTCATAGGCTTCAACGTCCTCGAATACGCGTTCATTGGGGTGAAGACGGATCGGGCCGCTTATGGTAATCGCGTGGCCCATCCCTGACTGCGGAGCATCAGGTGCTACGACTACCACGTCTCCAAGCGATTTTGCTACATCTACTAGCATGCGAATGCCAGGTGCAGTAATGCCGTCATCGTTAGTAACCAGAATAAGAGGTCGTTTCATGGAATTGATTTTGAATGGTGCCCACGTTAAGAGTGGGTTGACCGGGTAAGTGGCCAAAAATACATTAACATGGCCATAAATAAAAACCAGCGTTTAAACTAAGAAAGCGAGTAGACGTTTGAAAGGTTGATAATAATCTATGGCATTTCAAAAACACCAGAAAGGCATGACGAGTATTGGCAAGAAAGGGGTACTGTTAGTGAACCTCGGAACGCCCGACGAACCTTCCCGAGGAGCAGTTTACCGCTATTTAAAACAGTTTCTGCTGGATCCCCGGGTGATTGATTACCCCTGGCTGCCCCGCAACCTGCTGGTCCGTGGGATTATTGCCCCGTTCCGAAGCGGTAGCTCTTCCAAGCTGTATAAAATGCTATGGACAGAAGAAGGTTCGCCCCTTAAATTTTACGGGGAGCGCGTGCGAGACGGTGTGCAGGAAATTCTCGGTGATGACTACATGGTGGAATTAGCTATGCGCTATCAAAATCCATCTATCAGCCATGCTTTGCAAAGGCTGGAAGAAGCGCTGGTTTCGGAAATTACAGTCATCCCTATGTTCCCGCAGTATGCTTCGGCAACCACTGGTTCTGTGCACGATGCGGTAATGAAGGAGTTATCGAAGCGGCAAATCATTCCGGATGTCCGAATGGTCAATTCCTATTACAACCGGCCTAGCATGATTGAGATTTTTGCCGACAACGCCAAACAGTTTGACCTGGAGAGCTATGACCATATTATTTTTAGTTTTCATGGTTTGCCTCAGCGTCAACTCCGCAAAGGAGATCCTACAAATAGCCACTGCACGAAGAAAGAAAATTGCTGTCTCAATATTTCGCCGGCAAATCAGTTTTGTTATTCTGCACAGTGCCATGGTACAACGCAGGCGATTGCCGCCAAGCTGGGCCTGAAGCCGGAGCAATACACCACAGCTTTCCAGAGCCGATTGGGGCCGGAAGCCTGGGCGCAACCGTATACCATCAAGATCATTGAGGAACAAGCAGAAAAAGGAGCAAAGCGCCTGCTGGTCTTCAGCCCTGCCTTTGTAGCCGACTGCCTGGAAACGATCATTGAAATTGGTACGGAATACCAGGAAGAATTTGAAGAGATGGGTGGTGAGCATATTGATCTGGTCCCCAGCCTTAATGATGATCCCCGGTGGATTCAGACTGTTGCCGATTTAGTGCTGGAACAGGGGCGTGTAGAGATGTCTTCCACCGCCGCAAAGGCTACTGCATAGACAAGCTCTAAGCTGCTGAAAAAAGAGTTTGGGGGGACTGCTTTAGTCCCTCCTAAAGGCTATATTTGCGGAAAATCTGAGCCCGTGAAAAAACGCCAAATTACCAACCACCTTATGATGGTGCGCCCGGCGCACTTCGGTTATAATCCTGAAACAGCTACCAATAATGCTTTTCAAAGCGTTGATCCTGATCTGACATCTAAACAGGTTCAGGAAAAAGCCCTTCAAGAGTTTGAAGAATTTGTGAGCCGGTTGCGCGCCGCCGGTGTAAATGTGCACGTTGCTGGTGATACAGAAGCGCCATTCAAGCCTGATGCTATTTTTCCCAACAACTGGGTTACTTTCCATCAGGACGGTACGGTTGCCACTTATCCCATGCACGCGCCTACCCGCAGGGCTGAACGCCGGGAAGACCTCATCGAAAGCTTAGGGAACCATTTCAAAATTTCCAATCGGATTCATTTCGAGGAGTCAGAAAATGCAGATCGCTATTTAGAGGGGACCGGTAGTCTTATCCTGGACCGGCCCAACCGACTGGCTTTTGCCTGCCTGAGCTCCCGTACAGACGAGACTCTGCTCGATGAGTTCTGTGATACTATGGACTATGAAAAGGTGGTGTTTACCGCCGTAGACAGTGATGGCAAAGCGATTTATCATACCAACGTCATGATGGCAGTGGGTCTGGACTTTGTGGTGATTTGCCTGGATGCTGTGCCGGATACGAAAGAAAAGCAAACCCTGCTTGATAAGTTTGCATCCACCGGAAAGGCGGTCATTGATATAACGTTGAATCAGATGATGGCATTTGCCGGAAATATGTTGCAGGTAGTTGGTAAAGCTGAAACGCCTTACCTGGTTATGTCAGAGCAGGCTTTTAAGTCCCTTACCCAGGAGCAGGTCCAAACGATTAAGCAATACACGGAGATTCTGCACAGCCCGCTGTACACGATTGAACGGCATGGAGGTGGGAGTGCCCGTTGTATGCTGGCAGAAATCTTCCTGGAAGAACGCTAAAAAAATAAGCCGTTACGCCAGTGTCTTCTGTAAACACTGGCATAACGGTATTCCCACTTAAGCCTGCGCTTTTGGGGTATTGAAGCTCATCGGTGGAAAGGGTGGCTGTCCGGACTCATCTATTGGACCGAATTGTGCCTCAAACTTCTGGATATTGTCCTGCAGCGCTTTAAGCATTCGCTTGGCATGCTGAGGGGTAAGGATTACCCGGGATTTCACTTTTGCCTTAGGTACATTGGGCACAAGGCGCACGAAATCCAGAATAAACTCTGAGTTGGAATGTGAAATAATCGCCAGATTTGAGTATACCCCTTCGGCTACTTCTTCCGGTAATTCAATATTGAGTTTGTTCTGTGGATTTTTTTTCTGGTCTGCCATGTTCTGGAACTATTTTTTAGGTCTTTGAATTACTTAGTTGTTCTTCTGAAGTAAAGGATACGGTTTTTATCGGATCAAACGTAGTATCAATTATTCATTTTTGTTACTTGCAACTTGTCTAAGAATTCGCTTCGCGTCTACTGCGTGGTGCTGCGATAGCCACAAATCAGGCATTTTGAGTCTAATTGAGGCACGCACGGAGCCTAATAGTGGTGCTATTAGGCGAGTACGGAACGAAAAGTAGGCCCAAAAGGACGATTTGAGGCATCGTAAGTAGTTTTTAGACAAGTTCTTGAAGTGGCAATATCGTAATTAATATCTTCCTCGCAAAACATGGAGAAATACTTGAAAGCCAATCGGGAGCTTTGGAACGCATGGGCGGGCTTCCATCCGGAAACAAAACTGTACCAAATGGAGGCCTTCCGGAAAGGGGCAATTTCTACTCGACCACCAATTTCCTGACGGTCTGCCCATTTGGGGTTTGCACCGCCAGAATATAGAGCCCGGCTGCCAAACGGGTGGTGGGTATACTGACCGAATGCTTTCCCGGACTATAATCAAATGGCAGGTCCCAAAGCAACTCTCCGAGACTGCTGTAAAGTCTTAGATTTCCGTTTAGTGAAGTCTGCGTCGTAAGGTCTGCGGTGATTTCACTACCCGTTTTTGCCGGCTGAGGGTAGATGTGGAATGCCGTAAGCCCTTCTACAGTTGGCAGATTGCTTACACCGGTGGTGGTGAAAGTGCCCACTTCTGAAATGGGGGCACAAAAGTGATAATCATTGAAGGGAGTAATGCGCCAGTAGTAAGTCCGGTCGGCGACCAGATCCGTAAGTACAAGCTCCGTTTCATCGATCACGTATTCAGAGCGGATACCGAAGGTAGGCAGCGGACTGATTTGAAGGATGTATTGGCTGGCATTGGCTACAGGCTCCCATGCCAGGAGCACCTCATCAAAGGGGACTTCCGCACCTTCAGTGGGAGAAAGAAAGGTAGTGACGGTACTGGCAACGAACTCCAGGGGTTCTTCCTCAGAAATCCAGTCCGGGTTCTCCTCGTACAGGTCTGCACGCATAGCGGCGATCTGCTCTTCTGTAAAGCGGTTCTGACAGCCATCATCGGAATAGCCCATAATCAGGCTGCCGTCTGACTGGAAAGTTTCGCCATTGGGATCGGTTTGGACGGTAGAACTGGTGCCATTTGCACTACAAAACCAACGCTGCGCAAGGTAGTCCGGTGCAGTGTCGCAGAAGCCGTCTGCTGCGAATTGGCAGTTGCTGCCATCAATCAGCTCCACATAAGCCGTATCTATGATCAGGGTATCCTCAATCAGTGTATCCTGGAAAAAAGTATAATCGTAGGTGATGGTTTCGGGAGCGGGGTTGCTGTAGTTGTGGGTTTCAGATCCATCGAAGCTGATACCGCCCTCCCAACCCAGGAAAGGGTGAGGAATAGCCAGCGCATGCCCAATCTCGTGCGCCCAGGTGTTATCATTGGGTCCGGAACAGCTTTTCCGCATCGCGATGCCTGCATAGGGCAGGTTGTACCCACAGTTACCCGCCGGGTCATTAACAAAGTAAATATTTAACGTACCCGCCACATTATTAGTGAACATCATTTCAGCGCCTTCGAGTACTGTCTCATGGCTATACCAGGCAGAATTAGCCAGGTAGTTGATCTCTCCTGCAATGAAAAACTGAATATTGGCATCCAGAAAACCTTCATTAAGTTTACAAAAAGCAGCCTTCAGACCGGACATGGCAAAAAAGCCTGCACCCGAATCTGAACCTACAAGATGTATGGTGAGCGGCACATAGAGGGTTGTGTCATTGTCCCGGGCAAAGGCTTCCGGATGGCGTTGATATTCTTTTAGCCAGGCTGATTTGCCAGGGGGGGTACCGCAGGGATGTGACCAATTTGCCTGTGCCTGTATAGCGATGGGCGACCCGATAGTAATGAGCAATATGAAGTATAAAAGTCTAGCCATTATTTGATTTTTTTTGGAAAGATAAAAAATGCCTGGCAGTATCTTTCAATTTATATACTTAGCGGACAATACTCAATTTTTCGAGCCAGCGACCGGTCTCCGTCAGGATCTCTATCAGGTAAAAACCAGGCGTCAGGTTTTCTGTAGGTAGGGTCCAGTTGTTAATACCGGTCTGACCCTGGGTTTTCAAGACATAGAGTTCTTGTCCGCTGCTGTTAAAGAGCCGTAGGTTCACGGGGCTGCTTACTGGCAGTACCGCTTTAATGTGAAGCGGCCTTTGGGGGCTCGCCGGCAGTGGGAATATCGTAAAGCTGGTGTTTTCTGCGCTAAGATTTTTTATGTCTACGAAGGTCTCAACCGTAAAGGACCTTGGCGTACTAAAAGAGGTACAACCATCATAACGGCCAAACGGGCGGACACTCCAAATATAAGTCCGGTTAGATTCCAGGTTGGTCAGTATAAGGCTATTGGTAGTAGTCGTGTAGCTGCGATAGTTAATGGATTCCCCATTAAAAGGAATGTAAAGGTCAAGATCAATAGCGTAGCCGATCGCTCCGGCAGCCGCTTCCCACTCGAGCGCAATGCTACTGGCCGTCGCGATAATGGTACCGGAATCTGGCGCAGTGAGTGCTACCTGGAAAGTATCTGAAATAAGATCAGGCAGAAAGGGGTTGATCATAAGCCCGGGACGCTGGAATTCGATATTAGCCCGCATGGCAGCGATTTGTTCTTCTGAAAACCGGTTCATGCAGCCATCGTTGGCATAACTCATAAAAAGAGTGCCGTCAGACCGGAAAGTAGAGTCTGCCGGGTCTGTTTGCTGTACGCCACTAAGCTCTTGGCTGGTGCAATTCCAGCGGAAGCTAAGGTAGTCCGGTGGGGTATCGCAGAATCCATCGCCGGCATTTCCGCAAAAGCCACCATCAACCCGCTCCACCCGGCGATTATTGATAAATTCGGGGGTGTTACCGGCTGGACTGTAATCGGTTCCTTCCCAGCCGGAGAAGGTATGGGGTAAAGAAAAGAAATGCCCCAGCTCGTGCGCCCAGACGTGGCTGTTGATGCCACTGCACCCTTTGGACATCGCTACCGCATCTGCCCCCGGTGAAAAGTAACCACAGGCACCAGCGGGGTCTTGCACGAAGTAACAATTGACTGTATTAGGGATGTTATTATTTTCCATCATTTGGAAACCTTGTCCAAAGTTGTGCCGGTAGTAGGTCGTATTGCTGATATATTTGATTTCCCCTGCAATGTAAAATTGAAGGTTGGCGGGCAGGAAGTCTGCATTGAGGATACACAGGGCATTAGACAGTTGCTCACCGGTAAAAAAGCCACTGCCTTCGTCTGTACCAACCAGGTGTATCGTCATGGGTATATAAAGAAGCTCCCCTGACCGCACCGCATAGTCTTCCGGTGACCGCTGATAATCTTTGAGCCACTCGCTGCGCCCGGGAGGTGTTGCGCAGTATTCGCCTGATGCCTGCGCCAGAAGGTCGCTGCAGCATACTGTCAGTAAGAGTAATAATAAAGAAGGTAGTAGTTGTAGTCTCATTTAAATGATTAATTAATGAGGGCAGAGTTTATAGTTTTTTGATCTCAACTGGCTCGTAGATGGAATTCCGGATAATAATAATGTCCAATGAACGATGTGGTTCATTGGACATTAACAGGAATACAAAAAATGTCAGAATTCTACCATAAACTCTAGTTATTCTGTCACAATAAGGCGCTTCAACTGCCGCCCCTGATTACCAGTCAGGCTCACCAGATAAACACCAGGAGTTAGGCGCTGGGCGGGAAGCTCAAAATTATTCGATCCCTGGTGTATTTGTAGGGCACCTAGATTTATCATTTCCTGCCCCGCCAGGTTATGGACCGCTAAAGTGCCGGAAAAAGCCTGATTCGCTTTTAAGGTTATCTGGATATCGGTTTGTCTGCTAACCGGGTTGGGGGCAAGGGTGAAAACATCAACCAGCTCAAGTTCATTGGTGGAAACGGTGCTGCCTGTAGTAAAGGCTTCAGCATCTGAAAAGTCCGTACACCCACGGTAAGCACTGAATGGGCGGACCCGCCAGAAATAGTTGGTATTCTCCATCAGGCTACTGACGACTTTTGAGTTGCCATATATCACCTCTTCATAAACCATAAGGGAAGCAGAGAAGGTTGGAAGGCGAGAAATCTGCAAAACATAGGCTTGTGCGCCCGGCACATTTTCCCAGCTCAGGTTCACGGCGTTATAACTTTCAACAATTTCACTATTGATCGGAGCACTTAACGTAGGCACCTCCGTGATTTCATCCAGCACCGGTATGTGGTTACTGCGTATATTATTGCGTTGAGAAGACTGTAAGTCGGCCTGCATCAGAGCCACCTGATCATCTGAAAAGAAGTAATCGCCTCTGGAGCAATTTAGAAAATAGCTCATAAACAGGCGCTCTTCCGGGTCTATCACATCGCCATTACGGTCTTTTACTTCTGTAGTGAAATTGCAGTTATTCCAGCCAAAGCCGAAGTTGTAATTGGGAGGGGTGTCGCAGATGAAATCTCCGGAGCTGCCGCAGTTGCTTCCATTGACCAGTTCCACCGGCGTGAAATTATCAGGAGCAGTGGTCTGCATGACGGTACTGCCGTGAACGGCCGCTTCCCAGGGTTCAAAGTCCCAGCCGTTAAAAGGGTGGAGCAGGCTGAAAAAATGACCGAACTCATGTGTCATCGTTATCTCTGAACTGCCTACATCATTCCTGCGAATGACAAGCCAGTCCTTGAATGGCGAATAATAGCCCAGGGTAGTGCCAATGCCGCCACCACCGGTATTGGCATTAGCAGGGATAAATACGTTAATGGCATTATTGTCCCTTGCAAATTCCATGATGGTGTTCTGGGTATTGGAGTGGTTTTCGAACACAGCGTTATTAAAGATCTCATTAAAACCATCCTTGATGTAAAATTGAATATCAGTAAGCGCGAAATCTTCATTTAGTATGCACAGTTGATCAAGGACTTTGGCAGGGGAGATGCGCCCGGAACCATCTGCCTGGCCTACCAGGTGGAATTTAACTGGGACATAGGTGATATTTCGCTCAATGATCAGACCTGCTTCGAGTGCTGCTTTGTTTTCCAAAAGCCGCTCGGTTATCAATTGTGCCGCTTCATGGTCTACGCCACAATGCGGGTGTACTTCCTGGGCCTGAGCAGGGGACTTTGCCATCAGAGCAAATAACAAGAGGAATGATAGTTTTTTAAACATTAGTTGAATGTTTTTTTCAGGAAATGCCCTCGGCTATGAGGAGGATTTGTTTTGTCAGAGATCTCTTAGCAGGTGATTTCGGATTGCAAAAGTAGCAAAAAATAAAAATTTGAATTGTCTCTTAGCGGGCAAATGTTAACAGATAGGGTAATCGTATAGTTGCAGGCCAAATCCAGGCCGCCTAATTGCAGAAGTCAAGATAGATTAAGCCCTGAAAGACTTCTAAAGCTCTGGAAAATTAGTTAGTTTTGCGAGGCTAGTGCCTTAGGGCGTTAGGAACATTTCAACACGAAAACCAATAAAATTACAATACGATACCATGAGTAAAGTAACCGTAGTTGGCGCCGGTAATGTAGGCGCTACTTGTGCCAATGTCTTGGCCCATAAGGATCTTGTGAAAGAAGTTGTCCTGCTTGATATCAAAGGGGATGTGGCGCGCGGAAAGGCGCTGGATAGCTGGCAGCAAGCTCCAATTGATTATTACAGCACACGCCTGGTCGGCACAGAAGACTATGCCGCCACTGCTGATTCCGATATAGTGGTTATCACCGCTGGTATTCCCCGGAAGCCGGGTATGAGCCGCGACGATTTGATCGCTACTAATGCGAAAATTGTCAATATGGTGTCTTCCTCTATTATGGAGCACTCCAAAAATCCAATTATTATCGTGGTATCCAACCCACTGGATGTTATGACTTATGCTGCATTCAAAGCCTCTGGGCTGGATTCATCCCGGGTATTTGGTATGGCAGGTATTCTGGATACTGCCCGTTACCGGGCTTTCCTGGCTTCAGAGTTGAATGTTTCCCCAAAGGACATTCAGGCAGTTCTAATGGGCGGCCACGGTGATACCATGGTTCCTCTGCCCCGATACACTACAGTTGCCGGTATTCCTGTACTGGAGATGATTGAAAAAGAAAAGCTGGATGCTATTGTACAGCGTACTAAAGTAGGTGGCGGAGAGCTAGTGAAGCTAATGGGGACATCAGCCTGGTATGCGCCGGGTGCAGCAGCTGCGCAAATGGTAGAATCTATCGTGCGTGACGAGCAGCGTATTTTCCCATGCTGTGTGCAATTAAACGGTCAATATGGCCTAAATGATATTTTCCTCGGTGCGCCGGTCAAACTAGGTAAAAACGGTATTGAGGAAATCATCGAATTGCAGCTGAACGACGATGAGAAAGCATTGCTTAGCGAATCAGCAGAGCATGTACGCTCCGTAATGGGGGTGTTTGAAAAAATGGATATCTGATAGCGTTCATGCGGATAAGCATTAGGGCTTCTGCAGGAAATTGTGGAAGCCCTAATATCGTTTCAGAGCATGTTTGGAGCGGGTTCGTCATGAAAATCAAGGAGTTGTGGTTCTGGCTAAGTCCTTTTTGGCGCATTTGGCGGAGCCTGCCCCGCAGCATTGCGGGGTTCATAAATCCTTGATTTGCAATAGGAGCAAGCTCCAAACATGATCTCAATGCCCTGACCTTACAAAAGGGTCTGTTTTCATCAGAATTTACAGGCTTAAAAAAACATTGTTTAAGATAACTGTGTTGCTACTGTTTATCAGAATTTGAGTGCGTTGTCAGACTATGAAGTCCCAACGGGCTCTAAATGCTGAAAAATCACGAACATCTATGGAAGCGAATAATACAGCTAAAAATGTGATCCTGCAGGAGATGATTACCAATGAGGGCGTTAACCTCAAAGATTTATCGGGCATGAAGCCCGTTTTGTTGGTCTTCCTGCGCCATTTTGGTTGCACTTTTTGCCGGGAAGCACTGGCTGATATCGCTGAGAAACGGGAGGAAATTGAGGCGTCTGGTTTTGAACTGGTTTTCGTTCATATGACGGAGAAGGAAATAGCGCTCCGCTATTTCAATCGCTATGACCTCGAGGGCGTGCAGCACATTAGCGATCCGGAGTGCAAGTATTATTCTGAGTTTGGTCTCGTCAAGGGTAATTTCACTCAGCTCTTTGGTCTACAGTCCTGGATAAGAGGCTTTTCCGCCGGAGTGGTAGCGGGACATGGTGTAGGTTCGCAACTGGGTGACGGTTTCCAGATGCCAGGAGCATTTGTGATACGGAACGGAGCAATTAAGGATAGCTTCATCCACAAATTGGCATCCGACCGTGTCGATTACTTAAATATGGTCAATTGTTGTGGGGTGGAAGATGATGCAGCAGCCTGAAAACCGAACCAAACATAAATGTCATAATTTGCGTCGCTCTGAACTTTTTCAGGGCGACTGTCATTTCAAGACTGAGGCAGAGATATTTATCTCTTCCTTCATCCCACGAAAAAGAATAACCTATGATCGGCTGGAAGTTCTCAGAATATATACCCGGACAAGAAGGCAGTGCTTCTTTTGAAAAGTTGCTGAAGCTTTTTCAGGAGCTACTGGTGCATACATCCGGCGATGTCAGTGAAGCTTTATCATGGCTTACAGAGTTGGACAAGCAATATGACCTGACAGATGAAAATTATGGTATGGCTGATTTTATTCAGGACCTCATCGACAAGGGCTATATCCAGCAGCAAGACCGCGATAACGCTAATTTTACGCCCTCAGCAAAGATGGAGATTGCCTTAAGGCAAAAGGCACTCGAAGATGTATTTGGGAAGCTCAAGAAATCCAAACGCGGAAACCACAACACGAATTTCGGTGGGGCAGGCGACGAAGCCACTGCCGATCTCCGTCCTTTTCAGTTTGGCGACCCACTTGATCAGTTAGCGATCTCTGAGAGTCTTCGCAATGCCCAAATCAATCATGGTATTGATGAATTTAAGCTTACACATGACGATCTGGAGGTTAAAGAAACCTTTTATCAGAGTCAAATGAGCACCGTGCTCATGATTGATATCTCCCACTCGATGATACTGTACGGAGAAGATCGCATCACGCCTGCCAAGAAAGTGGCCATGGCGCTCTCAGAGTTGATCACGACCCGCTACCCTAAGGACACACTTGATATCATTGTTTTTGGTAACGACGCCTGGCGTATCGAAATTAAAGATTTGCCGTATTTGGAAGTAGGTCCTTACCATACGAATACAGTAGCCGGACTGGAACTCGCCATGGATATCCTCCGTCGGCGAAAGAACCCTAACAAGCAAATTTTAATGATTACAGATGGTAAGCCCACCTGTATCAAGAAAGGGAAACGGTACTATAAAAACAGTTTTGGACTGGATCGTACCATCGTCAATCGTACGCTCAACCTGGCACAGCGCTGCCGGAAGATCGACATTCCGATCACCACTTTTATGATCGCCCGTGACCCTTACCTGCAAAACTTTGTGGAGCAGTTCACCCAGGCCAACAACGGTAAAGCCTTTTACAGCAGTTTGCAAGGGTTGGGAGAATTTATCTTCCAGGATTACAAAAGCAACAAAGGGAAACGGCACCGTTAGCGACGCGCGTTTAATTAGTGTAGAGATTTCTCTTTAGCCAAAGCCTTCCCCGCAGTACTGCAGAGGAAATGGTTCCCGCCCTTATTACTGGGGCTAAGGGCGGCGGTTCCTCAACGCTGGATAAAGTAAAAAGCACTCCTGGAAAGCCGACCGTTATTAACCGCGCGTTGCTTAACAAACCCAAGCTGATGGAAAATACGATGCTGCCCGGTATCGTTAGAGGAATAGTCAAAAACGAAATTATGATATCCAGGCTATTCCCTGCTGCGTTGCTTTTCTTTCTAATGAGCAGTACAGCTCCTTCAATTGCACAGGAGCTTACCCCTGAACAACAAGCATACTTTGAAAGCGTGGAAGACTCCCTGATCGGTCTCGCACAGACGGTGTTAAGAGACTCAATCGCCGAAAACCGACACCAGGCTGACGCGCAATTGAAAGGGCTCCTGGCAGAAGCCCTGCAAGAGAAAAATGCTTTCCAATATAAATTCCCGGCTCTGCGGGGTATTTCCATTCAGTATCCGCAGGACAGCACCTTCCGCATATTTACCTGGCAGCTTTACGTAGATGAGAACGAATACCAGTATGGTGGTTTTTTGCAGACCCATGAGACAGATCCACAGCTGTACCCGCTCAATGACCATTCTGCTGAAGTTCGTATGCCTGAGTATGAAGTGATGTCGCCGGATTATTGGTACGGTGCTGTTTATTACAACCTGAAACAAGTAGGGCATAAACGGGAACGGTATTACCTCCTGTTTGGCTACGATGGGTACGAGCTGTTCCGAAAGCGTAAGATTATTGATGTGCTGGTTTTTGAAGATGGAAAGCCTAAGCTCGGCGCTCCTGTATTTGTTCATGGTCCCGGCAAGGTAAAGCATCGTATTGTACGCGAGTATTCTGCGGAAGTCGGCACCCGCCTGAATTACGACGATGCACTCGAGATGATTATGTTTGACCACCTCATTGGTCAAAACGGGCCACACGGAGAGGGGCTTACCTACTATCCTGATGGCAGCTATGAGGGCTATAAGTTGAACCGAAAGGACAGATGGGAGCACATCGAAAAAGTATTTGATCAGGTTTCTGAAGAAGCGCCCCGCCCTGCACCGATCCTCGACAACCGGAAAAAAGATATCTTTGGCCGCGGAAACAAATAACCGCCAGTATTGATTGAAGAACACCACCTTTTCGTACAACGAACGGCAAGGCTCTATTCCTTAGGGCAGTTGACTGACCATACGCGTTACGTAGTGATTGCTTGCCACGGCTATGGCCAGTTAGCTAAACACTTCATCCGAAAATTTGATGCTATAACCCGTGAAGACACCTTAGTCGTTGCACCTGAAGGCCTGTCTCGCTTTTACTGGGGCGGATTGTCTGGTAACGTGGTTGCTAGCTGGATGACTAAAGAAGACCGGCTTGCGGAAATTGCCGACTTTACCGGTTACATGACGCAGGTATACGAACGCTTTACGGCTAACCTGCACCGGGATGCCCGGATCATTCTATTCGGTTTCTCACAAGGCTGCGCTACCCAGCTCCGGTGGATTGCCAGTGCGCTTCCTGCCTTTTCAGAGTTGGTCCTTTGGGCTGGCAGTATTCCGGAGGATATAAACTACAGTCCGGTACAGCAATATTTGAAGGATAAGCCTCTGCATTTTGTCTACGGAGACAAGGACCCTTTCATCACACCGGAACGCGTCGCTCAGCAAAAAAGATTAGCTCAACAATTAGCTATGAATTATCAGGTGCATCACTTTAGGGGGAAGCATACCGTGGAGCGCGAAGCCCTGAAAGCCGTTTTCGGGCTGATCCGGCAGGGAAAAAAAACAAATCCGCCAGATGGGAGTTAGCCACACTGGCGGATTGTCGGGAATACAAATCTGTATCTTGAAGCCTGTTCAGGCGTAATGGTTATTTGAATAACTATTACTAATTTGCCACTCTCAGATGTATTACTCAAATAATTGTAGCAGATAACCCCGTTTTTGTAGCAGACAGGCAAAAAATGAAAATCACACCCGCACAGAACCGGCTTTACGAAGCCCTGCGAAGGGACTTGATCCAGCACCTGGTGTTCGGAGCAGTGGTACTCGTTGTTGTTTTTTGCTTTTTTGCGGTGCATGCGTGGTATCAGGGGAAGGCGGAGCTGCTGGATTCGTTCGGCTATCAGCGGGAGGCTTTCTGGAAGGTATTCCGTGAGGCGCTTGGATACACTATAATGATGGGTATACCGGTTTACTTCAACCTCTTCTTTGTTTATCAGGGCCGCTTGCAGGATTTTCTTACCAGAGGGATTTCTGATGAAAAGTGGGTCAAAAACGGGTCGTTCTATGCGTTTTTGACGCTAAGCCTTATTACGGCGGTTATCTTTTCTTTTATTTATGCTCCGGTAGTACAGACGGCGTTTGATATCATTGAACAGCAGTGGTACGAACTCGTCATTGCTATTCTGATTTTTATTTTATGCACCACGGGTATTTCCTATACAAAGGATGCCATTGAGCGCAGCCGCGAACTGGAGCGCAAAGAACGGCTTGATATTATTCGCCGCCGCCGGGAGGCTGAGCAGCAATTGAATTTCATAAAACGGCAAATACGACCCCACTTCCTGTTCAATACACTGGCCAACCTCCAAATCCTTGCACGCCGTAAATCGGAGGGGCTCCCCGACCTCATAGGAGAGCTTTCCCGCCTGCTAAGGCATTTAGTTTATCAAACCAACGAACGGTTTGTGCCTCTGGAAGACGAACTCCGGTTTATCCGGAGCTATATGGAACTGCAGCGCCTGCAACTGGGGGCACAGACCATTCTGGATTATAAAGAGGAAGGGGAAGCACCGGTTGGTGCCCGGATCGCACCAATGATCCTGCTGCTATTCGTGGAAAACTGCTTCAAGCATTATAACAGCCGTGGTAGTGGCGAAAAAACAATCCAAATCTACTTTCGGATTGAAGACCGGGTGCTAAAAGCACATATCCGAAATACCTTCAAACCACATGCCCGAAATGAGGGCACTGTAGCATCCGCCCATCCATCCGGGGGAATCGGAAGAGCAGCAGCCTTAGAAAACCTGGAGCTCATTTACGGCGGGCGTTATTCATTGGAGGTTAACGAAGAGGAGCCTTACTATACGATTGATTTGAAAATCCCAGTGTGATCTAACTAATGCCTATGACAGCTGTTTACTCTTTCATCATTGTTGAAGATGTTGCTTTACAGAGAGAGCATTTGATAGAACTCCTGCACAGCAGGCTGGATTTGAAGCTTCTTGAAGCTTTTGATAACGCTGAAGATGCTTATTTGTATTTAGCCAAGGCTGATACTCCCAAACCTGATATTATTTTTCTGGATATTGAAATGCCTGAAGCCAGTGGCTTTAACTTTTTGGAAGCCATCGAAAAGCGCTCACACCGGGCCCAGGTCATTATAACGACTGCCTTTGCAGAGTATGCAGTAAAAGGTTATGAATACAATTTGTCCGGCTATCTGCTCAAACCCATCGAAGAGGCACAGCTTAATAAAACGATACAAAAAGCACTACAGGATATAGACAGGCAAAAAAAAGCTCCTGCTGTTAGGCAGCCTCATTTGCTGATCAAGAGTAAAAGCAAGTGGATCAAGTTAAAGTATGATGAAATCCTATACATAGAGGGGGCAAATGTGGATGTCCGCATCGTTAGCCTCAGCAGCACGTACCTTACCCGTGACCGTATAAAGAATTTGCAACAAAAACTGCCAGGTGATCACTTTATGCGTATACATGACAGCTTCCTGGTCAACCTTGACCATATCAGAAGCTACGCCAGCAATTTTACCTTTTTAGAGCTTCGGAATGTTCCTGAAGGAGGCATGCGGCAATTGCCGGTGGGCCCGAAGTACAGAGATTTGTTTCGCGAAACTGTGGTCCCGCCTGGGTGATAAGAGCGTAGTCTTTTTGGAGGTGATTTACAGTGCAAAGGGTTCTATAAACAGGCGCTTACTGTAAATTAGCTCCCTGCAGCAAAGCCTGCAAAAGATGGGAAGGGGTTCTGCTTTCCTCCAGCATTTGCTCCACGACTAATAATTCCACAAAGTTGGAGTGCTTATCGAAAGACTCGGTGTAGGAGTGATTGAAATATAGCTGCAGGTCATCAAACAGGGCCGCTACCAGAAGCTTATAGGAAGAAACGCCAGGATCATAGACGATGATTAGGAAGCGGCGGTTCTGCTCCCGGGGCGAGCAAAGCAGGAAAACGGGATAATCAAAATAGGGCGCACTCCAAAATCCAAACAAGTTGGCTTCAAAAAGAGGATAACAGAGCTGTTGGCTTTTGTAGCCTTTGTGGTTTAGGTACTGCTGCATTTCCTCTAACCGGGCATTCATTTTCCCCAATGGTGTATTACGCTCGGTCAGCTTATGATAAGGCCGCCAGGAATGCAGGCTTAAATCAAAGTACTCCACATCACCAATGCGAAGTTTATAATCAAAACGTGGATATCCGGGAACAACATACCCAGGGTAGTAATACAATAGATTCTGTGCCAGGGAGTACTCAATTTCCTTCAGCATTGTGAAAATCCCAAGGCTATACTTTTTATAGTCCGGGTCATAAACCCCCATGATACTGGCAGAACTGTGTTTGCCAAGGTCAAAATAGCTTAACGCAATGAGCTTGTCCTTATCATAAACGCGTACTTCATGAGTCTGGAAGATGTTAAAGTCCTCGCCGTCCATTAGCGCATCCCGCAGGGTGGGCGCCAGCATACCGGAGAAAGAAGCTTTGTACCGACGGTAAAGGCGTTCTTTTTCTGGCGTAATGGATGCCTCGCCGACTTCTGACTCGAAGAAATGTTCGACACGTCGAAAAGTCTTGCGTAGGCTTTTCCGAAACTTGTAGCCGGTTAGGGGAAGGCGGGCCCAAATGGCGGAATAATAAGACCGGCCGAAACAGAGAAAGTGGGTCGTGAACACTGTCTGCCCCATACGGTACCATCCACGGGAAAGGTAGGCGTCTAGTTCTTCTGGCAGCAGTATTTCAGGATAATGTTTCTCTGCAAACATATTAAGCTCTTCTGAAGGCGATATTAATAATAAATCCTTGGATATAGTGTCCTGAAGGGTCAGAAAAAACTGGCTTTCTTTATTTCTTTTTCCAATAAATTCGCCGCAGCAGCAAGTTCCAGGGCTTGTTCGATGACTTCTATTATAGCAATAGGGTACCCTACGGCATTAGGCTTTCGATTTATAATTTCCTGATAAGTTGGTACATGATGCACACCTATTCCAAAAAATTTGATATCCACGATCCCGTAGCTTTGCAGCTCAGGTAAGAATACAGCGACAGGACAATACCGTGCGGGGTCGGGTGTGTCAAGGAGAAGTACCAGAGGGAATTCCAGGAATGGAAGCGGGCGGTTATCAAAAAACCGGATGTCAAACAAGGTATATTCCATTAAGTGGCTATCAACACCTGATTGCCATAGTTGATTTTTTAGCGCTGTTAAGGCGTTTCGCATTTGGTTGATTGGTATATCTGTTTTTGTAAGCTCCTGCCCGGGTGCCCATTTTTGCAGGTGTAACAGAAAATACTCTAACTCGCCCACTCTTTTTTTGTAATCAAACTCTGGATAATCCGGCACTACATAACCAGGATAGAAATAAGCCCGACCGCTTTGCCGGGCGTAATCGATTTCTTCAAGCATGGTAAAAAAACCTAAGCTGTATTTGCCCCATTGCGGAGCATAAATACCCTGGCTACTGTACAAGCTTTCTGCGCCCAGGTTAAAAACGCTGAATGCGACGAGCTTCTCCTCAGCGTACACTTTTACGCACCGTGTATCAAAGGTGAAGGGTCCATCTGGGGTGCGTTGATAAACTTCGATATCGGCCAGGGGGCGGTCAGGGAAAGTAGCCTGGTAGGCATTATGAACGCGCTCCATCTCTTCGTCCCAGACTAAGGGCATGCCCGCTGTAACCTTGAAGTTCTGATGTACTTTCCGATGGAGCTTTTTCAGGCTTTTACTAAAGTGGTAGTCCCTTAGAGGGAGCCGGGTAGGCATGGTGGAGAAGATCTGCCCTTCCTTTTCCGGTGGGAAGCGCATAAAGTGAGAAGTGTAAATGGCTTGCCCTGTACAGCGCCAGCCTGCCTTGAGGTAGTCGTCAAGCTCGGTTTGAGATACGCGTTCAGGGTGACGTATTCTGGAATGCATCGCGCTAAGTTAACGCGATTGGAGCCGATAAACAAGCGAAAACCCATATCGGCTTGACAGCCCGATATTTCGCCCATCTACGATATAAGCGAGGTTACCTGCTATCCCTAACCCGTGGTAAACGGGAATGTATAATGTAGCGCCTAAACGGGTCCAGTCAGAGCCCGAGCCTCCCGTAATCTGCTGATCTACAGCGTTGTTTAGGGTGTTGTACCATTCTACCCAACCCTCAATGAAGTAGTAGGTGCTGCCGAATCCCGCACGCACCAACACGGGAATAGAGGTTTGTAAAGGGGATAAAAAGCGGAAATCCGCACCACTTTGTACATGAAAAAAGAAGCCATAATTGGTATTATATTGTAAGGCCAGGCGGCCCTGAAACTGAACAGCTCCGTAGCCTAGAGGGGTCTCTACTGTTGTTGGGTAGGCGGATAAAGGAACCGAAAGCCCTACCGCAGTTATGGTATTCAGCCTTCCTGAAGAAAATTTCCGTAATCCGTTCCTGATTTTAATAAAAATGGAACCATCCTGAACGCCATTGATATTCTCGTTTATGTATAAATAAGGAATATTGAGCACCAGAGAGCCATGATCGGTCATGCTGTACTCTGCAAATAGATTGTAACTTCTGGTCGTGAGGGACTGAGGTTCGGGTTCTGTCCCAAAAAGGTATTCGTCAAAATGCTCATGCCCATAGCCAGGTGCGAGATCAAGAGTGCCTTTGGGGTTCATAAACCCGCTGATCATCCCCTGAGCACCCGACAGGAATGGGCAAAGTAGTATGCTTAAGACCAGGTGAATATTTGATTTTTGCATTTTGGGTTTTAAACAAAATTAAGAGAATGGCATTGCATGAAAAGGTCTGCTAACGACAATAGCCCTTTTTGTGAAAGGTAAGACAAGGAGCAAACTTTTTTGTTCTGCAGCTCAAAATAAAGGCTAAAGCGTCTATCTTTGCCGACCGTTTAACAAGAATATTAATCTTCAGAATTTTCGACTTTGTCTGATTGTCTAGTCATAATTCCAACTTATAACGAATGCGAGAATATCCCTCGCATGATTGAAACGGTGATGAACCTGGAAAAGGATTTTCACCTGCTCATTGTCGACGATGGCTCACCGGATGGTACCGCTGATTTGGTCCGGGAAAAGCAGGGGGCATACCCTGACCGGGTTTTCCTGAAAGAGCGGCAGGGCAAGCTTGGGCTTGGTACTGCTTACATTGCTGGTTTCAAGTGGGGACTGAACAGGGACTACGATTTTATTTTTGAAATGGATGCTGATTTCTCACACAACCCTAATGATTTAATCCGGTTGTACGATGCCTGTGCCCAGGAAGGTGTTGGCATGAGCGTAGGGTCACGTTATGTCAAAGGCGGAAAACTGGAGAATTGGCCAATCGACCGCATCGCCCTGTCCTACGGGGCTTCTCTCTATGTGAAATTCATCACTTTCATGCCGGTCAATGACCCCACAGCTGGCTTTGTTTGCTACCGCCGGGAAGTACTGGAAGCCATGGATTTGGATAAAATCCGTTTTGTAGGCTACGCTTTTCAAATAGAAATGAAGTTTGCAACCTACCAAATGGGGTACAAAATTGCAGAAGTGCCCATCACTTTCACCGACCGGGTGGAAGGGACCTCCAAGATGTCTTCCAGTATCATCAAGGAAGCCGTTTTCGGTGTGCTGCAAATGCGTATGCGGGGCTTTTTCAGCAAATACAGGGTAGGTAGCTCCCGGAACCGGGTGGGTAATTAGTGGTGCCAAAGCATAATCCTTTGAATCGGGTCTTTTTTAATCCAAGGGTTTAGAAAAAACACCAGGGCGGAATGTAAGATTCCATAAGATTAAATCACGGTGTTTTCCTCTTTTGTCCTGAAAATGCAATTCCAGATGAAACGCCAACATCTTCTTTATTTATTGAGCATAATGCTGCTAACTTCCTGCGCTTCCATCAAACAGCCAGCGCCTATCCGGGGTGATTTCGCACATATTGTCCTCTTTTGGATGGAAGGTCAAAGCGATGCTGTGAAAACAACGTTCCTTCAGGATATGGAGGCATTCATACAATCTTCTGATTATGCCCAAAGCATGCACATCGGCACTCCTGCCGGTACCGACCGCCCTGTAGTGGATAACTCCTACGACTTCTGCCTGATTGTAACTTTTGCTTCCAAGGCAGAGCATGATCAATACCAAACAGAACAAGTGCACCTCGACTTTATCGAAAAGACAAAGGGGTTGTGGAGCAAGCTTCAGATTTATGATTCGGTAAGGTAGAGCCCCAGGCATTTCAAGAGTCAGCCAAACAATGAAAACCTGGTATGATCAGCTAAGTTTTCTACCTGGCTATCAATAATTTACCTGTGTCAATCAACTCGTATTTCACCATTATTTTCCAGAAGTAAATGCCTCCCGGCAGATCATCAAGCTTAAATCTGGTTTCGATGGAGCCTGCGCGCAAGTGCTCACGCCGGACTTCTTTCCCTACAGCATCCAATAAAATCCATTCCGTGGATCTGTCAGCAGGGATAGGTGTGCTCCCTGCAATATTGATTTGAGTAGAGGCTGGGTTTGGAAAAACCCGGAAATGCGCTTCCTCAGGTTTTGAGCCAAAAGTAGAAGTTGGCATGCATCCCGTTGAGCTTCCATAAAGCAAACCTTCAACTGGGTCTGAATAGCAGGTCAGCTCGTCCCATACAAAAGGATCACTAACGTAAAAAAAGGATGGGCTGATAAACATTCTGCAGTTGGGGTTTACGCCACCGAAGCCCTCATAGAGTAGTATATTGTCCACCCACTCGTCGATATTTACCCGTCTGAGTGCTCCCTCTTTTTCCACCACTGTTACATTTAATGTGTCGCTATAGTTACCTGTCCAGTACTTAGGCACTTCAATTTGCCACGATTCGCCCACATTCTTTTCAAAGTCAATTACTAGCTTGAAAACTGCTGAATCTCTGTCGTATCGGTAAATCTGATGCTCATCCTGGTGCACAATTAAGTTAGGGAGCGTGGCTGAGGTAGCCCACCAGTCCTGTTCAGGAATAATGGTGCAGTACTTACCCTGTAGGATGGTATCTTCAGTCACTTTAGCGGTATAGGAAAACGGGTATCCTGGTGCACAGGGGAAAGAGGCGGGCGAACATTGAACATAGCCTCCCCACTCAGCACCCAATGCACAAAAGGGGACTTGTCCAAGCACAGCCGATGAGATGAAGAAACTGAAGATTAGCAGGAGCGGTTTCATATTCAAATAGTAATAGGGTGAATACAGCGCATTAGCATTTTAAGCTGGTTTGCTGTATTACTAAACAATGTACCATTAATTCCCTTCTTATTCCAGATATTCTGTGTCATGCAAATTGCAGAAGGCTGGTGCTGCGTGGAGTACCTACCGGGCAAGCACTAATTTGTACCCCACACCCCGGATATTGGCAATCTTCACTGTGGGGTCATCCTCCAGTTTCCTGCGCAGGCGGGAGATGAATACATCAAGGGTGCGGCCGACATAACTATCTTCATTACCCCAAACCGTTTTGAGCAACAGGTCACGCTCCAGTGTTTCGTTGGCATGATCGTGCAAAAGGGCAAGCAGTTCGGCTTCCTTGGCGGTGAGTGGGGTGACCTGCCCTTGCCGGGAAAGCTCCATGGTGGCGGGTGAAAAGTGGTAACTCCCAAGAGGTCGCTGCTCGGCTGCAACTTTTTGTAAAGAGGGTTGCCGGTACCTGAAGTAGGCTATTGCGCCCGCCAATACCAGAATAAGAAGGAGCCAACCAGCGTACTTCCAGTCAATAAGGACTTGCCCATGATCCATCTCTTCCACCGTATTCCCAGCCGGGGTTTCCGGGAAGGTGAAAACCAGGTTGTAACAGTCATTGGGCAGGGCCCGCCCCTGACAGGGAATAAGGTCGCTGCTCGAATGGCCCCTGATTTCGTAAGCATAGACGATTTCTAAAGCGTTACAGGCCTCGACTTCCACGATATAGTCTTGGGGGAATGCTATAGTAGCGGTTACCTCTTTAACCAGTTTGGTCAGTTGGGCGGGATCGAGCTGGAAAGCTGTAGCAAAGGGGATTTTGTACCGGTTGCCCTCCTGCTGAACCGGTAAAACACGGGAGGTGCTGTCTCCAATACTAAGGAGCAGCTCGTGCCCGATGGCCCGTAGCGCCACCTGAATGTGCCCTTCTTCCTGTAGGAAAGCCGCATCTGTTCCGGTAGCCCGGCAAAGCATGGCAGAGCCCAGTCCCAAAACCAAAATCCAATACTTTACACTCATGACTCAAAACTATTGGTAAATCCGCACATTCGCACTGTTTTACAAGGGGTTTTACACTAATTTACAATTGGAACTGCTAGGTTCGCCCCCTTTCCGGATAGCTTTATGAAAAATAATTGAACGATCATGAAGCAACTGAACATTGATTTTCCTGCCCTGATTTTTGCGGGGCTGATTTTTCTTAGTGCGTCTTGCAGCCCGACCTCAACAGCTAATGAACCGGCAAAGGGTAAAGCGGTATTCACCAGTAGTAGCATAAGCGGGAAAAACTGCGCTAACAATTACAGTTTTGAAGACGCCTTCTACGCTGCTCTGGGGCAAGAGCCGCCCGGAGAGACTCAAATCGCCCAATATGTCCGCCGTATTTTTCAGGATAAAAAAGGGCACCTTTGGTTCGGCACCAACCAATTTGGCGTGTGTCGGTTTGATGGGCAACAGCTGCAGTACTTTTCCACAGCGGAGGGGCTTGGCGGATCACAGGTAACCGGTATTATTGAAGACCAAAAAGGGCAGCTTTGGCTGACTACCAATGGGGGCGTTTCGGTGTACGATGGCGAAACTTTCACCAACTACACCAAAAAAGATGGACTGCCCAGCAACTGGGCCTGGAGCATTCTGGAAGACCGGCGCGGGCAAATCTGGGTAGGCACGCTGGAGGGGCTCTGCCGCTACGAAGGTGGTCGGTTTGTCCCCGTTGGACTGCCAACTTCTGATGCACCCGCACCCTCGGGAACACTGGACCCGGATCGTATTATGTGTATAGTCGAAGATGCAGCAGGTGATCTTTGGTTTGGCACTGACGGTAGAGGGATGTACCACTACGACGGTACGACATTTATCAATTACACCAGGGCTGACGGACTGGCCGGCAATACCATTTCGAGCATTGTTCCGGATGAGAAAGGCGGGCTTTGGCTAGGCACCATGTTCAATGGCGTCAGCTACTATGCGGATGGAAAAACCGAACTGCACTTTAAAGCCAGTGACACCATTGGTAACAACGAAGCCTGGAAAGTCTACAAAGACCATCAGGGCGAAATATGGTTCAGCTCAGAAGGCTATGGCTTGTACCGCTACGATGGTATCCGGCTCCGGAATTATAACGAATTGGATGGGTTGGGAGTGCCTGCGGTTCAGGAAGTATTCGAAGACCGTATGGGCCGCGTTTGGGTCGGTGGCGGCGGCGGTCTGTACAGACTTGATGGGACCGGTTTTACAAATGTGAAAAAAGGCGGCCCCTGGGATAATTGTTAGGCTGCAATTCATGAACAGACAGGTTCCCTCTGCAAAGAAGGAGCCTGCCTGGGTTTAAAGCATCAACACAACTCTTCAAACCGCCATTGCTTTCCATCGTGGGCCGGGAAGGAAAGGATACCGTATTCAAAGCTGCAGTAGACCTGAGCGTCATTTGAAGAAAAGGCATTTAAAACCACGTCGTTAACAGCACGACTTAAGAGTTACACTACAATCTGCTGCTTATTGAAGTTCAGTTTTTTATTTCAGCTGCGGAGACCTGTATTCCCGCTACTATGGAATCTCAAAAACAACAAAGACTATGGATTAGCTTACTACTATAGCTTATTTGCCCTTACAAAGACTTTCGCACAATTAACTCAAATGGGTTTTTGACTTGTTTGTGTGTTCGGTTTAGGATCAAGTCCGCAGCGGTAGCACCGAGCCTGACGAAGTCGGTTGACATCACGGTGATACCATCCAGAAGCACTTCCTTGAGCGGGTTTTCATTGTAAGACAAAATACCAATATCCTTCCCGACTTTAAAATTGCTTTGCCGAATCTTTTTGACGAGTCCTACCAAATCATCTTCCATCATAGTAATATAAGCTTGACCGTTGGTGAGGGTCTCCTTAGCTACGTCGGAAACCAGCCTGCCTGTAAAGCCCTGCTCAATTGCAAAACGCTGGAACCCTTTAATGATTTCCCGGGGCTGATAGCTATAAGATGGAAATACAAGCTTGAGGGTATCATATTTACGGAGTAATTCCGTAGCTTGGTTTAGGGCTTGATAGATATTCTCTTCGAAGTCTTGGTATACACTCGCAAAATTTCCAGGCATTCCCTGAATACGTTTATCCAACAGCAATAACTTCTCGGGCGGGATCTTACTGAGCACTGACTTGGCATCACAGAAGGGGGTATAAAAATGGGGGATGATGACGTAGTAATTGTACAAATCTTTGGTTTCCTCTAAAATGTGCTTGAAGTGCCCGAAGTCATTGTTATAGATTTGAAAATCTATTCTTGCCCGGTTACCAATTTTTCGGACAAACTCATCATAAATAGTTTTTTTATGTGCACTGAGCTTATTAAACAACAGAAGTATGCGTTGGCAGGGCTTATGTCCTATATTTTTTATGAAAAAACCCTTACCATGAACGGCTTCAACCAATCCTTCATTGATCAGTTCCCGGTAGGCTTTTTCCACAGTATCTCTGGAGACATTACAATTTGAGCTCAGATAATTGATAGAAGGCAGCTTGTCACCATTCGGTATAGTATCGTTCTTGATGCCGGCCACCAGGTAGTTTGCAATTTGCAGATACTTGGGGATTCGGGAGTTGTGATTAATGGATTGTAGTTGCACCATGGGTTTGGAATTTGATTTGGACTTGCTATAAAGATACCGGGAGCAAGTACCGGACAAGTGAGTTATTATTACAAAAGGGTAGGTTATTTTGACAGGTGCCATATATTATTCGCAAGCAGGAGAGTACACTACAATTTTTCCGGGAATACGGCATTTATTTGATAATGATAAAACCATTCAAGTTGATGAAAAAAATATATGTCCTAAGCTTTTTTTTAATATGCTTACCCTGCTTGTTCTACGCACAGAACCTGCTCCACCCGCAGTGGAAATTTTCCACCGGCGATCAGTCAGCATGGGCGGCAACTGACTTTGATGACGGTGATTGGCGTACCCTATTACACGGAAAGACCTGGGAAAGGCAGGGGGTGGGAGACTATAATGGCTTTGCCTGGTACCGGCAGCGGGTATTTATACCGGAAAGCTTCAAGACAAAAGCAAAGAAAAACGGCGGACTAATCCTGGCGCTTGGTAAGATTGATGATGCTGATGAATCCTTTTGGAATGGAGCATTAATCGGTTCAACCGGACAGATGCCGCCTGCCTATAAGGGGGCCTATGATGTACAACGTACATATCTCATACCCCCTGAACGCATTAAGTTTGGTGCCGAAAATCTCATCGCAGTTCGGGTATATGACCATCAGGGAGGTGGTGGTATTTACAAAGGCGAGGTTAGCCTTCGGGTGCCCGGTATGAAAGACCTATTGAGTATAACTATTGAGGAGCTGCGGGAAGACCATCTGTTTGATACTGGAGAGCCTGTTGATTTCTCCATCAAATTATATAATGGTTTTTCAGAAGATCTCTCCGGGAAAATGAAGGTTTTGGTATTATCTGATTTTGGTGAGCAAATTTTTGAAGAAGTTATGCCACTGAATTTGAAGAAAGGGAAGCCTTACATTTTCTCACAAGCTTTAGGCACTTTGGAACCTGGGTTTTACGAGGTTACTATTGTAGCTGAAACCCAGTTTGACAACAAGCAAATGAGATTCAACCTAGGTGTTGCTCCTGAGGCAATTGTCTCTCCGCTGGACCGCCCTTTGGATTTCAAGGACTACTGGGACCGCGCCCGCCGGGAACTGGCAGCGGTGTCACCACAATTCAGACTCCAAAAAATAGATTCTCTGACAACCCCGGAAAAAGAAACCTACCTGGTCGAAATGCGTTCACTGGGTAACATCCTGGTCCGGGGCTGGTATCACAAGCCCACTGCTCCGGGTAAGCACCCAGCCGTCCTTGAGGTTCAGGGCTACAGTAGCTACCGCCAGGCGACACAGGGCTATCAGGGAGGCGATATCGCGTCTTTCGTACTGAATATCCGCGGACATGGCAACAGCAGGGATCACATCAATCCGGGCTTCCCGGGATACCTGCAGCATCATATTGAAGATCCGGAGCTCTATATTTACCGGGGCGCTTACATGGATTGCCTGCGTGCACTGGATTTCCTGTTCGCCCGCCCCGAGGTGGACACCTCCCGGGTGGCGGTCATGGGCGGGAGTCAGGGGGGCGCTCTTAGTTTTGCGACTGCTGCGCTTGCACCGGACCGGATCGCACTCTGCGCGCCGAGTGTTCCTTTCTTATCGGATTTTAAAGACTATTTTAAAGTTGGAACCTGGCCGGCCAGTGAGTTTGTCCAGTACGTCGGCGAGCATCCTGAGGTAGGCTGGGAAAAAGTTTATAAAACCCTGAGCTACATTGATATTAAGAACCTGGCACCCTGGGTGGAAGCTCCGGTTTTTATGGGTGTGGGATTGCTAGACCCCACCTGTCCGCCACACATCAACTTTGCAGCTTATAATCAGTTGGGTGTACCCAAATCCTTTGTGATCTATCCGGAAGCCGGGCATGGCTTGCCGGCTGCCCACGGCGAACGGCGGATGCAGTGGATTAAAAAACACTTCGAACTGGACTAAATTTAAACCTAATGTTACGCACCTTACTATTCCTGTTACTATGCTGTACCCTGAGCTGTCAATCACTGAAGAAACAGCAAGCTAGTCCGGACCAGACAGAAGTTAGGATTCAGGGCGAAGCGATCCACATCAATGGTAAACCTACCTACGAAGGACGCTATTGGGAAGGGTATAAAATCGAGGGTTTGCTCTTCAATTCCCGCATGGTACAGGGCGTTTTTGATGACCTCAATCCCGAAACCCGGCCACAGTTCCACTACCCGGATACGGATAAGTGGGACCCCGAAAGAAACACCAATGAGTTTGTGGCCGCCATGTCTTCCTGGCGGGATCATGGCGTTCTGGGTTTTACCATTAACCTTCAGGGCGGTAGCCCAATTGGTTATGGCAACCGCAATTGGCGAAATTCTGCCTTTGATGAAGAAGGAGCGCTCCGGCCGGACTATATGAACCGCCTGAAGCGCATTCTGGACCGGGCCGATGAATTGGGCATGGTACCGATTGTTGGATTCTTCTATTTTGGGCAGGACGAGTACCTTGCAGATGAAGCTGCCGTGTTCAATGCCACGGATAATGCCACGCAGTGGTTGCTGAAACAAGGCTACCGTAATGTGTTAATAGAGATCAATAACGAATGTAATATTAAATATGACCACGCCATTTTACAGCCCGAGCAAGTCCACCGACTCATTGAGCGGGTGCAAAAGCAGTCGCATAAAGGACATCGCCTTTTGGTGAGTACCAGTTACAGTGGAGGCACCATACCTAACCCCAATGTGGTAAAGGCTTCTGATTTCATCCTCATCCACAGCAATGGCGTCAGTGACCCCAACCGGATTGCCGAGATGGTTGAACAGACTCGTGCGGTTGATGGTTATCGCACTATGCCCGTCATTTTCAATGAAGACGATCATTACAACTATAATGCCGACCAATACAACTTGCGTGCTGCGGTCGCCTCCTACGCATCATGGGGGTATTTTGATTTCCGGCGCAAAGGCGAAGACTACAAGGAAGGCTTTCAAAGTGTACCGGTGGATTGGTCAATTAGCTCTGACCGCAAACGGGCATTCTTTGAAAAAGTACGGGAGATTACGGGGTATTAGTCTTTTAGCTCTAAAACCAACACCCAATCCTGATCGGGCCCCGATGTTGGCGGTTTGAAAGATTGCTGTTGTATCGCTTTTAGCGCTTGGGGCTCGGAAACAGCACCCGTTCTGGGGTCAAACCATTTGAAAGTGTAAAGGTCTTTTCCCAAGATGTTCATATCGACCTGTGGAGGCCTACCATTTGGCGTATAAATATAAGCATAGGAGCCGTCTGAAGCCGCGGCTGCCATCATTTTATCAAAACCTTTACCGGGACCATTGAGGAGTAGGTCAGGCTTGGGCTCCAAGAGCCGGAAATCGCGGGTTTCCAGCAGCGCTCTCAGATAACCCATCTGGGTCGCCCCGGGGTGGGAGAGCGCAGACTTCCAATCGGAACGTGGGTATACGTTGGGCTTTCGGCCGTACTCATACATTTGCCAGATGTTGTTATTGCCGTAGGTATGGCCACAGGCCCCGGACAATACAGACCAATAAGCAGCATTACGCACATCGTGGTCATCAAACCAGCCCGCCTTGAATATGGTAACAGCCTCTTCTGGAGCCACTGTATAAGGGCTCGGCATTGGGTCGGCTTCCCAAAACCGCTTGGGGATATCCTCGTAGCAGGGCTCGCCGTCCAGACTCGGCTTTATGGGCTTCAAAGCCCGGTCCTGTTGGTTGACTTTCCATCGGCTTACCGGATCTTGCCCGTGCCCGGACTGGTGCATATTAAAGTCCAGCCAGGGCGCATCGTGGAAGAAATCTGAAGAACTTGTCCCACCCTGTGGATGGTAAGTCATCAGATGCTGACCACCATCACCTTCCTTGATACCTTTGGCCATCGCATTCCAAATCCTGCGGTGTTTCTCGGTTGTGACTTTCCGGTCGCCGCCAAGTATCCAGATGATCGGTTTGTCTTTGTAGCGTTGCCCCAGAAATTGACCGTAGGTGAGTGCATTTTCCGGTGTGAAAACTTCTGGTCCTACACCCCATTCTTTGTTCACTTTGTCACCCCAGGTAGGGAGCATGCCGATGTACAGCCCCAATCGTTCTGCTTGGTTTACGATGTAGTCTACATGCTCGAAGTATCCTTCGACTGGTTGTGCAGGGTCTAAATTTTTTAAAGGCACATGACCATAAGGATTGGGGATGAACAATCCGTCTATTTCAGCCAGGACGACTGCCTGAATGACGTTGAACCCTTTTTCTGCCCGATCCTTTAGGTAGGTGGTGGCATCTTCCCGATTGAGGCGATGGAAGAGTTCCCAGGCAGTATCACCAAGGTAGAAGAAAGGTTCACCAGCTTCCGTTTCCAAAAAACGACCATTGGCGGTCACCTTTAGACGGGGCAGCTGAGGAAGTGGTAATTCGCGATAGCCGATTAACTGTATGCTATGATCTTTTATGGCGGCCTTTACGGTTGGGTGGGTCAGTAAATCCAGGTCCTGCTGCCGGTTGTTAGCAACGGGTGGTTTTCCAATCAGATTCACCGCACTTTGCTCCGGCGTATCATGAGCAGGATGGGTAACCATTATGTAGGTGCCGGATTCGGCTTGCCCGAGCGCGTGTGCTAAAAGCCGGGCTTGCTCATCTACTGTCAGGCTTCGGTCGTTCTTGAATGGCAGCCGTTTTACGTCGTAGTCTTCTGTGGAGATATCCAAGTCATAATCTTCCCCTAAAGTGCGATAGAGTTGCCGGGTGTCTTCATTCATACTCAGCGCTCCCATATGCATCGTCAGATGACTGGTTTGCGGCAGGTGTTTCAATACCAGCTCAATCTGTGCACGCAGTTCCTGCTCTACCTCTTCAAGCTTCCATTCGTATTCCTGCAGGGTGCTACCTTCCGGAAAATCAGGGTTGGGCCATATGGCCCGGTAGAAGTAGCCATCGGCATCGGTCAGGCTCGGAGCTTTGGTTAGCGGTCGCCAGCGGATGTTTTCCCACTCGCTGGTAAGGGTTAGATGAATTCCAATGTCGGTGGGCAGGCTCTGTGCGACCTTTACGGCTTCCATGAACCAGGGGGAAGGAGCCATGACTTCCATGGTGGAAGCAATGCCGTGGGTACAGGCTTGCCGAATGCCGGTATTTGCAGAGTGCGTATAACCCAGATCATCTGCCCGGACAATGAGTCTAATGGCTGCTGTTGTATCTTCTATCTGTGCAAACAAGGGAGCGCCCAGGGTTAGACTTATAAAAATCGTTGATAAAATTATTGCTCTCATATCCCTAAAGAAACTAGACTTTGGACGTGCTAGAGGTAGATTTTGAAAAGACAGAACAACACCGGAGCTTTGGGTTGTGAAAAAGAACAAAGCCACCGAGTCGTTCTGCCACTCAATATTACAACTGGAGGTTGGAAA
>Ga0307981_1000350_pt1 | contig 46820 bp, 38 predicted proteins | sample OrgLakmetagen987_FD_201849 | JGI IMG/M metagenome (GOLD analysis project Ga0307981, IMG submission 201849) | Saline water microbial communities from Organic Lake, Antarctica - #987 | ecosystem: Environmental > Aquatic > Non-marine Saline and Alkaline > Saline | place: Antarctica: Organic Lake... | reverse complement strand
GGGTCATCTCGTGCTCTGCCTCGCGATGCCGGATTGATCCGGCTTATATTGGTATAATCGCACAGTATCAGGCTTTTGTGAATTCTCTTTCGCCCCGAATTGTCCCGCTCTACGATCGCCGGTGATGTAAGGAAGGAAGACCGGCGATGCCCGACAGTCCGGCACGAGACGCGCTCGCCACGCATGAGGTGACGAACCAGCCCGCGCCGCGCGGCGATCTGGATCTCTGGGGCAGCGATCCGGGCCTGCAGACCCATGCCCGGGCGGTCGGCGCGGATGCCGATCATCTGGCCGATTACGGTGCACGCATCGGCACGCAGGCCATGCAGGAGGCCGGGTGTGCGGCGCGCCGTCATGCGCCGGAACTGGTGGCCTTCGACGCGGGCGGGCGCAGGCTCGACGAGGTGCGGTTTCATCCCGGCTATCATCAGCTGTTGCAGGCCGGGCTCGGCGCGGGCTACGCGGCCCTGCCTTGGGAAGGGGCGGCGGGCGGCCATGCCACCCATGCCGCGATGGTCTACCTGACCAGCCAGGTGGAGCCGGGCGTCTGCTGTCCGATGACCATGACCTATGCCGCCGTGCCCGCGCTGCGTGCCGACAAGACGCTGCTGCGCGACTGGATGCCCAAGCTGACCGCGCGGGCGCATGATCCCGCCGCCCGACCGCTGGCCGGCAAAAGCGCGGCGACACTCGGCATGGCGATGACGGAAAAGCAGGGCGGCTCGGACATTCGCGGCACTGCCACCACGGCCACCCCCGATGGCGACCTCTACCGGCTGACGGGGCATAAATGGTTCTGCTCGGCACCGATGTCGGACGGGTTCCTGACGCTGGCGCAGACCGGGTCGGGGCTGACCTGTTTTCTGGTGCCCCGATGGCTGGAGGACGGGCGCAACGCGATTCAGGTCCAGCGGCTGAAGGACAAGCTGGGCAACCGCGCCAATGCGTCGGCCGAGATCGAGTATCACGGCGCGCTGGCCCACCGGCTGGGCGACGAGGGCGCGGGCGTGCGCACCATCATCGAGATGGTGCATCACACAAGGCTCGATACCGCGATGGCCCCGGCGGGGCTGATGCGCGCGGCGCTCGACCATGCCACGCACTGGGCGCGTCATCGGTCGGCCTTTCAGAAGACACTGATCGACCAGCCCCTGATGCGCAGCGTTCTGGCCGATCTGGCGCTCGACTGGGAGGGGACTCTGGCGCTTGGCCTGCATGTCGCGCGCGCCTTCGACGGCCACACGCCGCAGGACCGCGCCTTCGCCCGGCTGGGCGTGGCGCTTGCCAAGTTTCTCGGCAACAAGCTGTGTCCCGGTCTGGTCTACGAGGCGATGGAGGTGATGGGCGGCATGGGCTATGTCGAGGACACGCCCCTGCCGATGCTGTACCGCGAGGCGCCGCTCAATTCGATCTGGGAGGGGGCGGGCAATGTCATCTGCCTCGATATCCTGCGCACCCTGCGCCGCGAACCTCTGGCGGGCGAGGCGCTGAGCGCGGAACTGGGCAGCGTCTCGGGCCACGACGGGCGGTTCGACAGCGCGCTCAAGGCGCATATGCAGACCTTTCCCAAACTGCCCGAAGAGGCGCAGGCCCGCTGGTATGTCGAAAGCCTCGCCACGCTGCTGACCGCGTCGGTGCTGCTGCGCCACGCGCCGGATGCCGTGGCGTCGGCCTATGTCGTGACCCGGCTCAGCGATCCGCGCGGCCGTGTCGCGGGGGCCATCGGCGCGATCGATCCCGCGCCCGTGCTGGACCGGCTGGGCGGCTGACCCCGCGATCTGCGCAGCGCGCCGCCACGTGTCGGAAAAACATATTCTAAAACTTATATGTGATTGATCCAGATCAAGGCCGGCCCCGGGCACGGGCCTTTATGGGTAAGCCTGCAAAACAAAGGTTTCGAACTCATCTTACCGCATACGGAGGTTCCCATGCGCACATTCCTGACCGCCGCCACCCTTGGCCTTGCCACCCTTGCCGCCCCTGTGAGTGCCGACGAAAAGGCCACTCACTTGGTGACCATCCTCGCCAGTGCAGAGCCGCAGACCCAACTTATGAGCATGGTGCTGACGATGCAATCCATGCAGGCCGGGGCAGAGGCCTACGTGCTGCTATGCGGCCCGGCCGGCGATCTGGCGCTGAAGGAGCCGCCCGAGGCCGCGACCGCCCCGCAGAAACCCATGGGGATGAGCCCGCAGGGCCTGATGCAGAAGGTGATGGAAGAGGGCGGCACGGTCGAGGTCTGCGCGATCTACCTGCCCAACAAGGGGGTCGAGGCCGATGCGCTGCTTGACGGCGTGACCGCCGCCAAACCGCCAGCGGTGGCCGCGCGGATGCTGGCCGAACGCACGCGGATCATGTCCTTCTGAGAAGATCCGCCTGATTGCCGGCACCGCCGCCCGTGATGGATCACCCGGCGGCGGTGTCGTGACGCGCCGACCGCACACACCGGGGCAGACGTCGCATTCCTATGTTTCACGCCGGCCACCTGCATGGTAATCACTCGCCAACATGTGAGGGGATCCTGCAATGAGCCATGAAATCCGTCTTGCCTTCGAGCATCCCGCGGCGCGGGCTTCGGCCACGTCACCCGACGGCCCGCTGGACCGGATCTCGGTGCGCGATCATGTCGTCGCGGTCGAGATCGGGGCCTTTCAGGCGGAACGCGGCACCACGCAGCGCATCTGCTTCAACATCGTGGTCGAGGTGCGCCCGATGGCCGATGCGCTCGACGATGACGTGGACCGCATCCTGTCCTATGACCGCGTGACCGAGGCGATCTCGGCGGCGCTGGCCGAGGAACGGCTCAACCTTCTGGAAACACTGGCCGAACGCATCGCCGAACGCATCCTGTGGGAGCGGCAGGCGGTGCGCACCTTCGTGCGGATCGAAAAGCTCGACCGCGGCCCCGGCGCGCTCGGTGTCGAGATCGTCCGCTCCGTCGACAACCTCGCGACCAAAGCCGCCACACCGCATCACGACACGGCACCGCACCCGCATGTGGTGTTCCTGACCAACGCCGCGGTGCGCTCTGCCAATCTGGGCCGCTGGCTGGATCAGCTGGAAGCCCGGGCCGAGCCGGTGATCTTGTGTGTCGGACGCCCCGACACGCCCGGCCCCGAGACCGGCCACCGCATGACGCAGCGCCGCGTGGATCTTCTGGCGATGGAGCAGAACGCATGGGTGCTGGCCGGGCGGGACGCGCGCTGCGTCGTGGTCGCCACCCGGACCGAGCTTGACTGGGCGATGAAACACGGCCGGATCAGCGTCTGGGCACCGTCGAAGATCGTGCTCGACGCGGTGGACGGACCGACCGTCGGCCCCGACAGGCCGGTCGATCTGGCCGCGTGGTTCGCCGGCCATATCGAGGCGTCGGATCTTCTGCTGATCGGCGAGGGGCCGCCCGCAGCGTGCCGCGTGCCGGTCATCCTGCAGGACATCGCCCGTTCGGGCCTGTGAGGGCCGCGCCCATGCCGTATTACCGTGCCGTCCCCAGCACCGATGCCGCCCGCCCCGAAGACGCGCTGAACCTTGCCGGCGGCTGGTGCTGGTTCGACACTGTCGAGGTGCTGGAGCGTGGCCAGCCGGGCCGCCTGATGCCCGCGCGCGATCTGCCCGACGATGCCCTGACGCGCCTGACCGCGCCGCGCCCGCCCGTGGCCGGGCTGGACATGGGCGCACCGCGGATCATGGGCATCCTCAACGTGACACCTGACAGTTTTTCGGATGGCGGCGAGCATGTCGATCCGGCGCAGGCCCTGGCCCATGCCCATGCGATGACCGCCGCAGGTGCGGCGATCCTCGACGTCGGTGGCGAATCCACCCGCCCGGGCGCGGCGCAAGTGACCATCGACACCGAAATCGCCCGCACCGCCCCGGTGATCGCCGCCATCCGCGCCGAGATCACCGCGCCGATCTCGATCGACACGCGCAAAGCGGCCGTGGCGCGCGCGGCGGCCCGTGCGGGCGCGGATCTCGTCAATGACGTGTCGGGCTTCACCTTCGATCCCGACCTCGCGCCCTTTGCCTCGGACCACGCGCTGCCGGTCTGCGTGATGCACGCGCAAGGCACGCCCGAGACCATGCAGGCCGATCCGACCTACGAGGACGTGGCGCTCGACATTTATGACTGGCTTGGCGCGCGTGTCGCGGCGCTGACCGCGCTCGGCATCCCGCAGGGGGCCATCATCGTCGATCCCGGTATCGGGTTCGGCAAGACGCAAGCGCACAACCTGCGGCTTCTGCGCACCCTGTCGCTGTTTCACGGGCTGGGCTGTCCGATCCTGCTGGGCGCGTCGCGCAAACGGTTCATCGGCGATCTCAGCCGCACGCCCGAGGCCCGCGACCGGGTGCCCGGATCATTGGCCGTGGCGCTCGGGGCGGTGGCGCAGGGGGTGCAGATCCTGCGCGTGCATGACGTGGCCGAGACACGCGCGGCGCTCGATCTGTGGCAGGCGGTGCGCTGCGCCGACTGACCCCGCTCAGCCGCGCAGAAACACCCGGCGCAACGCCCGCCACTGGCTGAGCGCCACCCCGCCAAGGATCAGTGCCATCCCGGCCAGCAGGCTGGGGGGCAGCGGTTCGGCAAGGATCAGCCCGCCGAGGACCACCGACCAGACCGGCACCATGTAATTGACCAACCCGAAAAAGCTGGGCCCGGCCTCGGTATTGACCTGCACCAGCAGGATCTGCGCCACGCCCGTGGGCAGCACCCCGAGATAGAGCAGCGCGAGCGCCCCTTGCAGGCCGAGACCCGTCGGCACGCCCTCGACGATCAGCGCGACAGGCGTGATGATCACCGTCCCGATCGACATCACCGTCGCCGCCAGTGCCAGCCGGTCCACATCCGGGCAAAGCCGCGTGGCGATGGTCCCCATGGCATAACACACCGCCACGCCGAGACAGGCGAGCCGTGCCAGATCCTCCAGATCCGCGCCGGTGGTCGCAAAGGCCCCCGGCCCGATCAGCACCACGACGCCGATGGTCCCGAGGGTGAAGCCCACCAGCTTGCGCGCGCTCATCTGCTCGCCCGGCACCATCAGATGCGCCAGCGGCAGGATGATCAGCGGCACCGCCGCCATGCAGACCCCGGCAAATCCCGAGGCCACCGATTGCTGCGCCCAGCCGAGCAGCAGGAACGGGACGACATTGGAAAACACCGCCATGAACAGCGCGAAGGTCCATATCCGACGGCCGACGCTTGCACGCGGATCCGGCAGGGTGCGGCCCTTCAGACGCAGCAGCCCCAGCAGGAACAGCGCCCCGAGGCTGATCCGGCTCGCGGCGATGAGAAACGGCCCCACATCCCGAAGGGCCATGGTGATGAACATGAAGGACGCGCCCCAGATCAGGCCGAGCGCGCAGATCCTCAGCCAGTTGATCGGGGTGATGTCCTGCACGGCGTGCTCCGTTCAACGCAAAGGACGCCCCGTGCGGGGCGTCCTGTCGACCGGCTGACGAGATGGATCAGTTCTTGTCCTTGTCCACCATCTTGCCGGCGCTGATCCAGGGCATCATGCCGCGCAGCTTTGCGCCGACCTCTTCGATCTGATGCGCGTCGTTCAGGCGGCGGGTGCCCTTGAAGAACGGCTGACCGACAGCATTCTCGAGCATGAAGTTGCGCACGAACGCGCCGCTCTGGATGTCGTGCAGAATCGCCTTCATCTCTTTCTTGGTCTGCTCATAGGGCAGCACGCGCGGGCCCGAGACATATTCGCCGTACTCGGCGGTGTTCGAGATCGAGTAGTTCATGTTGGCGATGCCGCCCTCGTAGATCAGATCGACGATCAGCTTGACCTCGTGAAGGCATTCGAAATAGGCCATTTCCGGCTCGTAGCCGGCCTCGACCAGCGTCTCGAAGCCCATGCGGATCAGCTCCACCAGACCGCCGCACAGCACCGCCTGCTCGCCGAAGAGATCGGTCTCGCATTCCTCGCGGAAGCTGGTCTCGATGATGCCCGAGCGTCCGCCGCCGATCGCCGCGCAATAGCTGAGGCCCAGTTCCAGCGCCTTGCCGGAGGCATCCGTGTCCACCGCGACAAGGCAGGGCACGCCGCCGCCCTTGGCGAACTCGCCGCGCACCGTGTGGCCGGGGCCCTTGGGGGCCATCATGATGACATCGACACCCTCTTTCGGCTCGATCAGCCCGAAATGGATGTTGAGACCGTGGGCGAAGGCGATGGCCGCGCCGGGCTTGATGTTGTCATGGACGTATTTGCGGTAGGTCTCGCCCTGCAGCTCGTCGGGCATGGTAAACATCATCAGGTCGCACCACGCGGCGGCCTCACTGATGCCCATCACCTTGAGCCCCTCGGCCTCGGCCTTTTTTGCCGATCCGGAGCCTTCGCGCAGCGCCACGACGACGTTCTTGGCGCCCGAATCGCGCAGGTTGAGGGCGTGGGCGTGACCCTGGCTGCCATAGCCGAGGATGGCGACCTTCTTGTCCTTGATCAGATTGATATCGCAGTCGCGATCGTAATAGACGCGCATGGCAGTCTCCTTTGGTTCGATTGGATGGGGCGCAGGGTAATGAAAGAGGGTTTGAAATTTTGCATGTGATTTTGCGTGTCATGGGCCTTTTTATCGAGTATTTATTCGCAAGATGAAGACAAGGCGAGGATTTCATGCTCGACGATAGTGACCGGCGCCTCCTGCGGCAATACCAGCACTCCCCGGATCTCGGCCCTGCGGAGCTTGCCGAGCGGGCGGGGCTTGCCCCGGCCACCTGCGCGCGCCGTCTCGAGCGGTTGCGCGCCGCGGGCATCATTCGCGGCAACCGCGCGGTGATCGACTGGCGCGCGCTCGGCTACGAGGTGGAGGTCAGCTTGCGGATCACGCTCGACAAGACGCAAGCGCGTGCCTTCGACGAGTTCCTCGGCTGTGCCAGGGAGATCCCCGAGGTCATGGAAATCCAGACCTTTCTGGGCCGCGTCGATCTGCGCCTGTCGGTGATCGCGCGCGACATGGCGCATTATCAGCAGATCTATCGCAGCGCCATCCTGACCCTGCCGCATATCGCCGATATCGAGGCGTTGATGCATGTGGCGCGGATCAAGTCCGACCAGGGGCTGCCGGTGTGATCGATCTCGACACCACCGACCGGCTGATCCTGCGGCTGCTGTCGGAGGATGCCACCCAATCGGCCAGCGCCATCGGGCGGCGTCTGGGATTGTCGCAGCCCGCCGCGTGGCGGCGCATCCGCAAGCTGCATGATGCCGGGGTGATCAAGGGCCAGCGTCTCGATCTCGACCCCGAGAAGCTGGGGTTCGGCGTGACGGTGTTTCTGGGCGTGAAGCTGGCCACCAAGGGCCGCGTCAGCCTCGAGGATTTCGAGCGCGCGGTCAGTGCCATCCCCGAGGTGCAGACGGTCGAGCATATCCTCGGGCTGTACGATTACCGCCTGCGGGTGGTTGCGCGCGACATCCCCGATTTCGAGCGGGTGCTGCGCCGCCGGATCATGACCCTGCCCGGCGTGGGCGATGTCGAGGCGAATGTGCTTTTGTCCGAGGAACGTCGGCCCGGCCCGATCGGCTGACGGATCAGCCGCGCGCGCCGAGGCCAAGCTGCATCAGCGTGCGGCGCACCGGGGCCAGCGAATAGATCGCGTTCAGCCCCATGGCACGCGCGTCGCGCAAGGGTTGCGCGTGCAGTTGCGAGGCGCGATTCAGCAGGTCTATGCCCGTCACTCGGGCGCGCACCTCCAGATGGCGCTTGCGGTGATAGGCCTCCAGCATGTCGCGCGCGCCCAGAGTGTCAGGCGCGGCTTCGGCCAGATCCAGCAGCGCGCGCAGATCGCCAAGAGACATGTTCAGACCCTGCGCCCCGATGGGCGGCAGCACATGCGCGGCCTCGGCCACCAGCGCCACGCGCTCGCCCGCCATGCGGTCGGCGACCTGGCTGATGATCGGCCAGACCGTGCGGCGCGAGGCAAGGCTGAGTGGCCCGAAAAGACCGCAGGACCGGGCGGTCATCTCGGTCTCGAAGGCAGCATCCGGCAGATCGGCCAGCCGCGCGGCCTCGGGGCCGTCCTCCATCCAGACCACGGCCGAGGAGGGCTGCCCCTTGTGGTCGGGCAGCGGAACAAGCGTGAACGGCCCACCCGAGCGGTGGATCTCGGTCGAGACATGTCCGTGCGGGACGGGATGCGTGACCGCGAAGGCAAGCGCCTTTTGCCCATAGCGCGTGGTGGTCACATCGATGCCCGCCGCCTCACGGATGGGGGAGTTGCGACCGTCCGCGGCGATCACCAGCCGGGCGCGCACGCGGGTTCCGTCGCTGAGGCCTACCAGCGCCTCGGCCTGCCGGGTCAGAAGGCTGCGTGTGCCGATGCCGGGGCGGAAGATGACCGAGGGCAGGGCGCCCAGATGCGCCACCATCTCGCGCCGGAGCAGCCAGTTTGGCAGGTTCCAGCCGAAGGGCTGGTCCGAGATGTCCGATGCGTTGAAATCCTTTGTGACGCGCGGCTCGGGCTCTGGGCCGCCGGCATCGACGATCCGCATCACCTGCAATTCGGCGGCATGCGGGGCCAGCCGGGGCCAGAGGCCGATGCGGTCCAGCAGAGCGCGGGCGGGTTGCAGCATCGCGGTGGTACGCAGGTCCGAGCCTGCCGCGTCGCGATCCGTCACAGGTGCTGCGGGATCGACGCAGAGCACGGTAAATCCCGCCCCGCCAAACGCCGCCGCCGCCGCCAGCCCGGCGACGCCGCCGCCCGAAACCACGATGTCATAGCTTTCCCGCGTCACGCTTGACCCCTCCGATCCACTCGTCATTACAGATAAAGCGCGAAAATGACCCATGACAAGCCACGGCCGGGCATCGCTCAGCGCGTGGTCAGCTTCAGCTCGATCCGCCGGTTCTGGGCGCGCGCCGCGGGCGTGTCGGCGGGGTTGACCGGCTGATATTCGCCGTAGCCATTTGCCGACAGACGCTCCGGCGGAAAGCCCACCTCGTTCGAAAGATACCGCACCACCGACAGGGCGCGCGCCTGGCTGAGCTCCCAGTTATCCTGGAACCGCGCCCCGTCGATGATCGGCACATCGTCGGTATGCCCGTCCACCTGCAGGACCCAGTCGATCCCGTCGGGGATCTCGTCGATCACGCCGCGCAGGATACCCGCTACATTGGCGATCTCGGCCTCTCCGGCCTCGGACAGATCCGCCGCGCCGGGGTCGAACAGCACCTCGGAGGAAAAAACGAAGCGATCACCGACGATCTGGACGCGCTCGCGCTCACCCAGGATGTCGCGCAGGCGTCCGAAGAACTCCGACCGGTAGCGTTCCAGATCCTCGCGTTCGGCCTCCAGCAGGCGGGCGCGCTCTTCCTCGGCCTCGCGGCGGCGCCGTTCCTCCTCGGCCACCCGTGCCAGCGCCGCGTTGAGTTCGCCGCCAAGCTCTTCCAGACGCAGCTCTGCCGAGGACTCGCTGTCGCGCGTCTCGTCCAGAAGCGCCTGCACCTGCGACAGCTGGGTCCGCAGGGCCGCCACCTGCGAGTATAATAGCGCCTGCTGCTTTTGCGCCTCGGTTGCGCGGTTCTGTTCCTCGCCGAGCCGCGCGCGCGCCTCTGACAGAAGGGCGGCGCGTTCTTCGGCGCGGGTCATCTGCTGGCTGGCCTCGGCCTCGGCGGCGCGCTGCGCGGCCAGCGCCCGGATCAGGTCGGCGCGCACGGCCTCGGCATCGCGCGCCGCGTCTCGGGCCTCGGCGAGCTGATCCTCCAGCCGCGCGACATCCTCCTGCCGGGCGGTGCGCGCGCCTTCCGCATCCAGAAGCGCCTGCGCGAGCTGGCTGTCGAGATCCTCGCGCGCGCCCTCCGCCGCGGCCAGAAGGGTCAGCGTTTCCTCGGCGCGCTGGCGCTGCTCCTCGAGCGCGAGCGACATCGCGGTCAGTTCGGCCTGCGACGCCTCCAGTCGGTCGCGCAGCGCCTCGGCCGCCGCCGCCTCGGTGAGGCGGGCCCGTTCCTCGTTGCTCAGGCGGTTTTCGAGCGTGTCGACCTCGTCGGTCAGCGCCGCCTGCGCCTCTGTCGCCTCGAGGTTGCGGGCGCGCAGATCGGCGACAAGGGCGGCCAGCGCTTCGCGGCGGGCGGCGGCAAGGCGCGCGGCCTCTTCCTGGGCGTCGAACTCGTCGCGCAGCCCGGCCACCTGATCCTCGAACCCGGTGATCCGGCCCCGGGCCGTCTGCAACGCCTCGGCCTGTGCGGTGTTGCGCGCACGCAGGGTCTCGATCCGCAGCGCCTGTTCTTCCTGCCGGGCGCGGGCATCGCCCAAGGTCTCGGTCAGCGCGCCGACGCGGTCCTCAAGGCTGGCGCTGCGGTCCTGTTCCAGCCCGAGCGCCAGCGACAGCGCCGAAACCTCGGCCGACAGCGCGTCAAGCTCGGTCGCCTGTCCGCTGATCTCTTCGCGCAGCACGAACTGCACCACCATGAAGATGGTCAGCACGAACATCAGTACCAGCAGAAGCCCGGTCATCGCATCGACGAAACCGGGCCAGATCGCGCCCTGAAACCGGTTGCCCGCACGCCGCGACAGCGCCATGCTCAGCCCTCCCTGTCGCGATTCCCGGCGCGATCCGCATCAGCGTGATGCGCAGATGCGCGGTGCGGCGTGGCCTCGCGCCCCTGTGCCAGCAGGCGGGTCAGCGCGGCGAGATCGGTGCGCAGCTCGGTCATGGTTTCCTGCCGCCCGGCGCTGATTTCCTCGAGGATGCGCAGCATCTGCACATCGATCGAGCGTAGGCGCATGCGGCTTTCGGCGTCGATCCCGTCATGCGCGGGCGCCTCGCGGTTCTCCAGCGTCTCGATCAGCCGTTCCTGCCCGTCCGCGAGCCGCATCAGCGCCACCTGCACCGGGTTCTGGTCGCTCATCCGGTGGGTCAGACGCTCGACGGAATCCGCAAGCACGCCGAGTTTCTGGTCGACCACGGCGCGGCTCGTGTCCGACTGGCTGAGCATGTGGTGCAGCGCGTCCATCTGTTCGGACATGTGATCGAGCACATGCGCCACGGCCCCCGCGCCGCTGTCCTCGCCCTCGCCTTCGCCCTCGGCCAGACCGACACGGGTGATGGTCGACATCCATTCTTCCAGCTCGCGGTAGAAGCGGTTCTGCCCGTGGCTTGCGAACAGTTCCAGCAGGCCGACGACCAGCGATCCCGCCAGCCCCAGCAGCGACGAGGCGAACGCAACGCCCATCCCGCCAAGCTGCGCCTCAAGGCCGGTCATCAGCCGGTTGAAGATGTCGACGCCTTCCTCGCCCTGTTGCGGGGCAAGGCTGCGGATCGTGTCGACCAGCGCCGGAATGGTCGTGGCCAGCCCGTAGAACGTGCCCAGAAGCCCGAGAAAGATCAGCAGGCTGACGATGTAGCGGGTGATCTCGCGCGCCTCGTCGATGCGCTGCGCGACCGAGTCGAGGATCGACCGCGCCGAGGTCGAGTTGATCTGCATCCGCTTGCCGCGCGCCCGCAGCATCGTCGCCAGCGGGGCCAGCATCGACGGCGCGCGCGTCAGGTCGTGGCCGGGTGTCTGCGCGGCGAAACCCTCGATCCAGTGGGCGGAGCCGATCAGCTGGAACACCTGCCAGAAGGTCGCGATCACCCCGATGACGAACACGCAGAAGATGAACCCGTTGAGCCACGGATTGGCCTCGAACACCGGCAGGACGCGCGGCAGGGCGAGAAACGCCCCGACCCCCGTGAGCGCCAGCGCCAGAACCATCAGCATGATCTGCCGGTAGGGGTAGGAAAACTGCGGCTCGACCTCGCGGTCCGGCTTGCCCATCTGGACGCTCCTGACACGGTGCTTGTTGCCGGCAACCTACGCGTCTTGGCGTGTCAAGCCAAGGACTTATCCACACATCTGCCGCACGCGGTCCACCAGCCAGTCAAGCTCCGTGTCATGAATGCCAAGCTGTTTGAGATGGGCGGTGGTGTTGTAGAGGTATTCGGTATTCGGCCCCCGCCCGCCATGCGCGCGCGCGATGATCCGCGCCTGTTCTTCCAGATCCATGCCGCCGCAATATTGCGGGTGATCGGCGTCGACCACATAGGTCAGCGCCTCGACCCTGCGGCCATCCTCCAGATCCACATCGAGCCGCGTCTCCAGATAGGCGGCCGAGACCAGTTCGCGCTCGCGCAGATAGGCCAGCACGTCGTCGGCCTGATCGTCATGCGCGCGCAGGGCGAGGCCATGGCACTGCGCGCCGGGCGTGGCATCCAGCGCCAACACGAGGCCCGGGGCCGCATCGGTGCCGCGGTGATGGATGCTGCGCATGCAGAAACTGCGGTGATACTCCGGCAGCCGGGCGATCACCCGGTCGGCCACGTCAAAGCCCGGATTCCACACCAGCGATCCATAGCCGAACACCCACATCCGCATTTCCCCTGTTCCTTGCACCGGGCCCGCTATAGACAGAAGCCGGACCGCATGAAAGGGCCGAGGGGCATGGGGGACGGGACGTGAGACTGCTGCTGGCCGTCATCGTGATCGCGGCGCTTGGCTGGTCGGCCTATTGGGTGATCGGGCAGCGCGGGCTGGTGCGGGGCCTCGAGGACTGGTTCGAGGCGCGCCGCGCCGAAGGCTGGGTCGCCGAGACGTCCGAACTGCGCGTGCGTGGCTTTCCCAACCGGTTCGATACCGGGCTCAGCGATCTGGTGCTGGCCGATCCCGAGACCGGGCTGGCCTGGGAGGTGCCGTATTTTCAGCTCAACGCGCTCAGCTACCGGCCCAATCACGTGATCGCCGTCTGGCCGGAAGAACAGCGCATCGCGACGCCCCGCGAAAAATTTCGCCTCAAGGCGCGCGACATGCGCGCCAGCCTGCGCATCGCGCCCGGGTCCGCCTTCGCGCCGGAAAACCTGACGCTGACCGCGGAATTCCTGCAGATCACCCCCGAGGCGCGCGCGAATGAGACCACCGCGCTGACCGCGCTGACGCTGGCCGGGCAGCGCCTCGAGGACCGGACATATCGGCTGGGGCTGTCGGCCGAAGGGCTGACGCTGGCGCCGCCGTGGCGCGACCGGCTGGATCCGGAAAACCGCCTGCCGGCGCAGATTTCGGGGCTGGAGGCCGATCTGACGGTCACCTTCGACAAGATCTGGGACCGCAGCGCGATCGAGGTCGCCCGCCCGCAACCCACCCGCATCAAGGTCGATCTGGTCGACGGGCTCTGGGGGCAATTGCACCTGCAGGCGGCGGGCGAGGTCGAGGTGACGCCCGAGGGCCTGCCCGAAGGCGAGATCACCCTCAAGGCGCGCAACTGGCGCGAGATGATCGCGGTGGCCCAGGCCGCGGGCGCGCTGCCCGACAGCCTTGCCTCGACGGTCGAGAACAGCCTCGGCCTGCTGGCAAGGATGAGCGGCAACCGCAACACGCTGGACATCACGTTGAATTTCTCGGGCGGGCGTGTGCGGCTCGGGCCGATCCCGCTGGGGCCCGCGCCGGTGCTGCGGCTGCGCTAGAGCATGGTGCTCAAAAGTGGGAACCGGTTTTGAGCGACTAGAACATGCGGAATCAATCATTTAGGGCGCGGAGCGCAAAACTGGGCACCGATTTGGCGCTCCTCCGTTGAGGCTGCAGCCCCGGCGCGATACGCGGCGCGCAGCGCCGCAGCGCCATCGCATGTCCGCCCGTCGCACCAGAGGTGCGCCTACCTATATCGGCACGCCTTTGGCGTGACGGACAGGCGATTTGTCGACGTTGGCGTGTCGATTTGGGCTTTCTCGGTTTGGCTGGGATAAAGTGCGCTGAAAAACCGTCGGTTCGCCTGCCCGCGGACATGCAATGGCTCTGCTGCGTCGAACGTCCGCTCAAGGCCACCCCCCGACCTTTCGGACGTCACCTTCACCGGCAGCACTGTCCGCAGCGTGGTCGATAACGAACCCTCTCCATGAGGCGCAAACGCCGGTTGGACGTCTCCGGCTCATACCACCAGGATCGGCGCCCGAGGGCTCAGAACGCCTCGGGCCTGGCCTGTCGTGCCATGTGGTCGAGCACGGCATTGACGAAACGCGATTCGCGGCCCTCGGGGTAGAAAGCCTTGGCGACCTCGACGAATTCCATGATGACGACGCGCGGCGGCGTGTCCGATTGCATCATCTCGGCCCCGGCGGCGCGGAACAGCGCGCGCAAGGTCGGATCGATCCGCGCGATCGGCCATTTGGCGACCAGCGCGCGATCTGTGGTCTGGTCGATCCGCGCCTGCCAGTTCACCGCATCCTCGACCAGCTTGCGAAAGAGATCCGCGTCGCCCTCGGCCATGTCGACACCGTCGTCGATCTCGGCCCCGAACCGGTGGTCGATGAATTCCTGCAGCACCGCATCCGAGCTTTGCTGCGAATGCTCCATCTGAAACAGCGCCTGCACGGCGTAAAGCCGGGCGGCGGATCTCATCTGGCGTCTGCGATTGCCCGAAAGCGGCTGGTCGGTGGTCATCATGCCCGTGACGTGTCCTTGGTGTCGCCCGCAAGGCGGAATTCCTCGCCGCCGGGCTTGAATCCCACGCCCTTGCGCGAGCCGCCCCATCTACGGGCCAGCGCCACCAGATGCAAGGCCGCCGCTGCGGCCCCCGCGCCCTTGTTCATGCGCGCAGGGTCGGCGCGCGCCTCGGCCTGGTCGCGGTTCTCCACCGTCAGGATGCCGTTGCCGATGCACAGCCCCTGCAACCCCAGCAGCGTCAGCCCGCGCGAGCTGTCATTGCAGACCGTCTCGTAATGCGTCGTCTCGCCCCGGATCACGCAGCCAAGCGCCACGTAGCCGTCGAAATTCGACATCCGCTCGGCGATGCCGATGGCGGTGGGAACCTCCAGCGATCCGGGCATCTCGACGATCTCGCAACTGCCGCCCACGGCCTCGATCTCGGCTGTCGCACCGGCGATCAGGTTGTCGGCGATATCGCGGTAGAACGGCGCCACCACGATCAGCAGCTTCACCGGATCGTCGAATGCGGGGCGGGGCAGGGTGTATTCGGTTTCGGCCATGCAGTCAGTCCTCGGTCAGGGGGCGCGTGCCGGTGATGGAGATGCCGTAGGCGTCCAGCCCCAGATAGCGGGTGTTGGGATTGTCGGTCAGCAGGATCAGGTCATGAATGCCCATGGTCGCCATGATCTGCGCGCCAAGCCCGGTATGCTTGACCGTGCGGGGCGCGTCGTCCTCTTCCATCTCGCTCGACAGGGTCGGGCGCGGCTGGCGGTAGAGAAACACCGCCCCGCGCCCCTCGCGCGCGATGATCTCCATGGCGCGGGGCAGCTTGCCGGTGGGGCCGTGCCCGGACCGCGCGACGCCGATCCCCAGCACATCCTCCAGCGCGTTGAGCGCGTGGGTCCGCACCAGCAGCGGGCGCCCGTCGGTGACATCGCCCTTGGTCAGCACCACATGTTCGGTGCCGGTAATCTGGTCGGCGAAGATGCGCATGGTCCAGTCGCCGCCATGGCTGGCGGTCACCCGCTCGGACCGGGTTTCGGTGATCAGGTTGTCGTGCTTGTGGCGGTAGGCGATCAGATCCGAGATCGTGCCGATCTTCATCCCGTGCGTTTCGGCGAACGCGATGAGGTCGGGCAGGCGCGCCATCTCGCCATCGTCCTTGATGATCTCGCAGATCACGCCCGAGGGGTTCAGCCCGGCAAGTCGCGCGATATCGACCGCCGCCTCGGTATGGCCCGCGCGCACCAGCACGCCGCCACGCCGCGCGCGCAGCGGAAAGACATGGCCCGGCGTGGCGATCGCGACTTGGCTGTTCTGCTCGTTGATCGCGGTGGCGATCGTGTGCGCGCGGTCGGCGGCGGAAATGCCGGTGCTCACGCCCTCGCGCGCCTCGATCGACACGGTAAAGGCCGTCTCCTGCCGCGAGGCGTTGTTGACCGCCATCATCGGCAGGCCCAGCCGGTCGATCCGCTCGGGCGTCATCGGCAGGCAGATCAGGCCGCGCCCGTGCATGGCCATGAAATTCACCGCCTCGGCGGTGGCGAACTCGCCCGCGATCACCAGATCGCCCTCGTTCTCGCGATCCTCGTGATCCACGAGGATGAACATGCGGCCCGCGCGCGCCTCGGCGATGATCTCGTCGGTGGGCGAGATGGCGTGGCCGAGGCCGGCCTCGACGGGGCCGGGGGTCTCGAACGGGATGGTGTCGGACATGTCTCTGCGTCCTCCGGGCTGTTGCGGCGTGGGACAGATATAGCAGACATGCCGCAATGGCCAGAGGGGCGTGACCAGGTATCGCGCGGCCCATGGCACCGCCCAGTGCTTTGTCCGGTGGGTCGCTTCAGTGGATTTTCTTGCGGATCCGCTGCACCAGCCACCACACCAGCGCCACGACCGGCACGGTCACGGCGGCTGTCACCATTTCCTTGCTGACATCCAGCACTTCGGCCATCGGATAAAGCAGGTAGCCCGCCAGCGACACGGCGTAATAGCTGATCGCCACCACCGACAGCCCCTCGACCGTGCGCTGCAGGCGCAATTGCAGTTCGGCGCGCCGGTTCATGCCTTCCAGCAGGGACTGGTTCTGTGCGCTGCGGTCGACATCGACGCGGGTGCGCAACAGCTCGCCGGCGCGCATCGCCCTGTCGGCCATGGTCCCCAGCCGGTCCTTGGTGGCGCGCACGGTGCGCATCGCCGGATCGTAGCGGCGCATCATGAATTCGGTGAAGGTCTGGCGCCCCTCGAACCGCTCCTCGCGCAGCACGCCGATGCGCTGATGCACGATCTGCTCATAGGCCGCCGTCGCCCCGAAGCGGAAAGAGGATTGCGCGACAAGCGATTCCAGCTCGGCCGAGACGCGCAGCAGGCTTTGCAGGGTCTCGTCGGCGGGCTGCGTGCCGGCGGTCATGTCGTCGATCAGGCGGCTCAGATGGCCGTCGGTCTCGCCCATCATGCGGCCCATCTCGCGCACGCGCGCGAAGCCCAGCATCGACATCGCCTTGTAGGTCTCGATCTCGCACAGGCGCTGGACGACGCGACCGATGCGGCGCTTGCCGGTCGTGGGGGCCACATGCAGCGAAAACCGCAGATGCCCCGCCGGATCGATGCGGAAATCGCCGGCCACCACCGCGGCGTCGTCGAGCACCCGCGCCACCGCCACGCTTTCGGACACGAACCAGTGCTCGATATTGGCGCGCGTGGTCTCGCGGCTTTCCCAGGGCACCACCCGGATCAGCGCCGAGGTGATCCGCTGACCGGGTGCGGCGGCCAGCCAGTCGGCCGGGAACACCTCGAAATCGGTCGGATCGAAGGGCCGTTCGCTCACCGCGTCGGTGAAGATCGTATAGGTCACCATCTCGGTATGGCTTTCCCATTTCAGCATGTGCTTGCCGATCTGGCCGGAGAAATGCGTGGCACCCGGTTGCGGATGCGCCGCGCCGTAGCGGTCCAGCAACGCCGTCAGATGCGCCAGATCCGCCGCGCGGTCGCGCTTGGCGGCGTCATGCGGGGCCTTGATCGCCATGAAGACCGCCGTGCACGGGGCTTCCAGCGTCGGGAAGGGCCGCGCGTGCAGCTCGTTGGCCAGCTCGTAGCGCAGGGGATGGTCTTCGATCCGCGACATGCTCCGATCTCCTGATATCTGCGCCTGCCTACCGCGCGCCGGCTGCGGAGGGAACCGTTTTTTCCATCCCTGCCAATGATTTAGAGGGACACGACCGTATACTGCACAGGCTTTGGGCTTCTTCTTGGCAAAGATACCCCGAATCCCTCACCCGCCAAGGCAGACCGCGCCATGAAAAAGGGGGCGTGCCGATCCGCCACGCCCCCTGTCACCCGACATGTGCTCCGCGATCACTCGATCTTGGGCAAGAGGCCGGAAATGCTCGCCTTGGCGTCGCCGTAGAACATCCGCGTGTTGTCCTTGTAGAACAGCGGGTTCTCGATCCCCGAATAGCCGGTGCCCTGACCGCGCTTGGACACGAAGACCTGCTTGGCCTTCCAGACTTCCAGCACCGGCATGCCGGCGATGGGGCTGTTGGGATCGTCCTGTGCGGCCGGGTTGACGATGTCGTTGGAGCCGATGACGATCACCACGTCCGTGTCGGGGAAATCCTCGTTGATCTCGTCCATTTCCATCACGATGTCATAGGGCACCCGGGCCTCGGCCAGAAGCACGTTCATGTGCCCGGGCAGACGCCCGGCCACCGGATGGATGGCGAACCGCACGTTCTTGCCCTTGGCGCGCAGCTTTTGCGTCAGCTCGCTGACGGATTGCTGCGCCTGCGCGACGGCCATGCCGTAGCCCGGCACGATGATCACGCTGTCGGCCTCGTTGAGCGCGTTGGCCACGCCGTCGACATCGATCGCGACCTGCTCGCCCTCCATCTCGGCGGCGGGGCCCTGCGGACCGCCGAAGCCGCCGAGGATGACGCTGACGAATTGCCGGTTCATCGCCTTGCACATGATGTAGCTCAGGATCGCCCCCGACGAGCCGACCAGCGCGCCCACCACGATCAGCAGATCGTTGCTCAGCGAAAAGCCGATGGCCGCCGCCGCCCAGCCCGAATAGCTGTTGAGCATCGAGACCACCACGGGCATGTCGGCGCCGCCGATTCCCATGATCAGGTGATAGCCGATGAACAGCGCCAGAACGGTCAGCACGATCAGCGACCAGACACCCGCGCCGCCCAGATACAGCACTGCCACCAGCAGTGACAGACCCGCCGCCGTGGCATTCAGGACATGCCCGCCGGGCAGTTTCTTGGCGGCGCTGTCGACCTTGCCGGCGAGCTTGCCATAGGCGACGATCGAGCCGGTGAAGGTGACCGCACCGATCCAGATGCCCAGCATCAGCTCGACCTTGAGGATGGTGATCTCGACGGCCGTCTTCTTGGCGGCGATCGCGGCAAAGCCGCTGAACCGCTCGGCAAAGGCCATCGCCTCCAGCGACGCCTCCTCAAGCCGCGGAAAGGCCAGCCCGGCCTCGGCAAAGGCCTCGGCCACGCGCACCATTTCCAGATGCGCGTTGAGACCCACGAACACCGCGGCCAGCCCGACAAGGCTGTGCATGATCGCCACAAGCTCGGGCATCTGCGTCATCTGCACGCGGGTGGCCAGCTGGTAGCCCACAAGGCCCCCCGCCGCGATCAGCACCAGTGACAGCAGCCACAGCCCGGTGCCCGGTCCGATCATCGTCGCGACGACGGCGATCGCCATGCCGACGATGCCGTACCATATGGCGCGCTTGGCGCTTTCCTGCCCGCTCAGGCCGCCAAGGCTGAGGATGAAGAGAACCGCCGCGACCGCATAGGCCGCAATTGTGAAACCGAAATCCATTTCCCTCTATCTCCTTAAGATTTCTGGAACATGGCGAGCATGCGCCGGGTGACGAGGAAACCGCCGAAAATGTTGATGCCGGCCATGAACACCGCAAGCGCTGCCATCACCGTGATCAGCATCGATCCGGATCCGATCTGCATCAACGCGCCGAGGATGATGATCGACGAGATCGCGTTGGTGATCGCCATCAGCGGTGTGTGCAGGCTGTGCGCCACGCCCCAGATCACCTGGAAGCCGACGAAGACCGCCAGCAGGAACACGATGAAATGCTGCATGAAGCTCGCCGGCGCGACCAGCCCCACCGACAGCACCAGCGCGGCACCGACCCCCAGCAGCGTGACCTGGTTCTTGGTCTGCGCCTTGAACGCGGCCATCTCCTTGGCGCGCTTCTCCTCCGGCGTCAGCTCCTTGACCTTTTCCTTGGGTTTCTGCGCGGCGATCGCGTTCACCTTGGGCGCGGGGGGCGGGAAGGTCACCTCGCCGCCATGCGTGACGGTCACGCCGCGGATCACGTCATCCTCCATGTTGTGGTTCACGACCCCGTCCTTTTCGGGCGTCAGGTCGGCCATCAGATGGCGGATGTTGGTGGAATAGAGCGTCGAGGCCTGCGTCGCCATGCGGCTGGGGAAATCGGTATAGCCGATGATCACCACGCCATTGTCGGTGACGACGCGCTCGTCCATCACCGTCAGCTTGCAGTTGCCGCCCTTTTCGGCGGCCAGATCGATGATCACCGATCCGGGCTTCATCGCCTTGACCATGTCCTCGGTCCACAGTTCCGGCGCTTCGCGGTTGGGAATGAGGGCGGTGGTGATGACGATATCGACATCGGGGGCCAGCTCGCGGAACTTGGCAAGCTGCGCCTCGCGGAATTCCGGGCTCGACGGCGCGGCATAGCCGCCGGTCTTCGCGCCATCGGTCTGTGCCTCCTCGAAATCGAGATAGACGAACTCCGCGCCCATGCTCTCGACCTGTTCGGCCACTTCGGGGCGCACGTCGAACGCATAGGTGATCGCGCCGAGCGAGGTCGACGTGCCGATCGCGGCCAGCCCGGCCACGCCCGCGCCCACGACCAGCACCTTGGCGGGCGGCACCTTGCCGGCGGCGGTGATCTGTCCGGTGAAGAAGCGGCCGAAATTGTTGCCGGCCTCGATCACCGCGCGGTAGCCCGCAATGTTGGCCATCGACGACAGCGCGTCCATCTTCTGGGCGCGCGAAATCCGCGGCACCATGTCCATCGCGAGGACCGACGCGCCCTTTTCGGCGATCGTCTTCATCTGCTCCTCGTTCTGGGCGGGCCAGAAGAACGAGATCAGGATCTGGTCCTTGCGCAGGCGCTTGGCCTCGGTATCGGTGGGCGGGCGCACCTTGGCGACGATGTCGGCGGCCTTGTAAAGCTGTGCCCCGGTCTTGATCACCTCGACCCCGGCCTCGGTATAGGCCTCGTCGGTGAACCCGGCGGCAATGCCGGCACCGGACTCTATGGCGCAGTCATGGCCCAGTTTCTGCAATTGCCGGGCGGAATCGGGTGTCATGGCCACCCGGTTCTCGCCCTCGCGGACTTCCTTTGGCGTTCCGATCTTCAATGCGGTCTCCCCCTCTGGCAGGTCGGTTGGTCTCTGGGCTCCGGTCGCGCCGAGGCCGGTTTTGGTCATCTGTAAGGCGTTATTTCACATTATTACCCATATGACACCAGCAAGATTGTTGCGATGTCATACCCACCGCCGGGTCTTTTCACAATACCGGGCAAATTCCATGCGGAAGGTGCGGCGCATGCGGTTCTCTTCGGGAATGATGAAGCGCCGCTCGATGATCCAGACGAAAACGGGAATCAACGGCAGCGCCAGCACCGCGTCCCATCGCAGGATCAGCCCCGCAAGGATCAGCGCGTCGCCCAGATAGATCGGATTGCGGGTGCGGCGAAAGATGCCCGTCTGGATCAGCCGCTCCGGCGTCGCGTGCGGCACGATGGTGGTCCGATAGCGGCGAAACTCCATCGCCGCCATCACGATCAGCACGAGCCCGCCCCCGACCATCAGCCCGCCCAGCAGATCGGCCCATGTCGCGCCGAATCCCAGCCCCATCGGGGCATATACGGGCTGCACCCATGCCAGCACCAGAAAGCCCGCCAGCCAGACCGGCGGCATGTCGATCCATTTGTGCATACAGGCGGTGTCCTTCGTGTCGGCGGTGGCAAGTGCTGATTGGCTGCCACAGTAACGCCTGATCCGACAGAGGCAACACGCCTTTTACGGGCACCGGACCCGGCCGCGTGGTCGCGACGCGGGCCCTCTTGAATCGCTGTGCCGCGCGACATGAAGACGCGCGGCACATCCGGCTTGGCGGGTGGGCGCGACGCGCCCCGACAGGCGTCTCAGAAGTTCAGTCTGAGACCCGCGGTCGCCGCGTACTGGTCGGAGTTGCTCGAAAAGGCCCCATCGAGATTGATGAAAATGGCGGTGTTTGCATTCAGTTCCGCGCCGGCTTCCAGCCTGACATCGAGGCGCAGGTCATCGCGCGACGAGATCGGTGCGAACAAGGCCCCGTCATTGATCGCGACCCGCTGGCTGGTGCCGTTGAAGTTGCCGGTCCCGGCGATCTCGATCGCGCCGTAACGGCGGTTGCCCTGTTGGAACTTCTCGACCATCGCCCGGATCCCCAGACGCCCGTAAGCGGTATCCTCGTCGAAACTGGCGACCGTCACGCCGTCATTGCTTTCGGTATAGCCATCGACATCGTGGTTCTCATAGCCCAATGCCGCGAAGGGCGTCATGTGGAGCGCCATGCCATTGACCGGGTCCTTGCCTATGATCATCGGGTCCAAACGGTATCCGACCTCGACCTCGGCGCTGTAGGATTCGCCGTCGGGCTTGCCGACGAATGTCGTGCCCCCGGCGACGCGGCGATTTTCGAAATCGTGCCATGCGTATTGCAGGTTGCCCTGGGTGTAGAACCCGTCCGCGCGGCTGTAGGCCGCATAGATCTGCAGGGTGGTCGAGTCGGTGTCGAGCGAGGACTGCGACTCCTTCAGATCCGCGTCAAGCTCGCCATAGCCGACCGACGCGCCGAAGCGGACCGTGCCCGTGGCCACGGCTTGGGTGTGATCGGCGCCGATGATGATGCCGTAGCCGTCGTAATCCAGCCCGACATTGTCCTTGTGCGCGTCGAAGTCACCGGTATAGGCGGTGACCATGCCATAGCCGCGCAGCCCCTGCACGTTGAACATGTCGTTGGCGACCTGCGCATTCTGCGTCACCATCTCTTCTTCGGGGTTCACCATGGCGCCCGGACCGAAGGCAAGCCGCCGCACTTGCGCGCGATGGTTCTCCATGACGACCGTTGTGCTGTCGCGATACTGGTTGAGCGGAACCACCAGACCGCCGCCGCCCCGGGCGGCGACCGTCAGACATTCCAGCAGCACGGCCGAAAACGCCGTGGCGGCATCGCCGCCGGCGCGCAACTCGTTCAGGCTGGCGGCGCAGCCATTGGCCGTCGAGAAGGACAGTTGGATGTAATCCGCATCGGTGGTCCCGGAACCCGAGACAGAGCCAAGTGGTGCCGTGGTGAATCCGGTGCCGTCCTGGACAAAAGCCGTTGTCCCGTCGCTCGCGATGGCCGGGTTTCCTGTATTGTCCTCGAAATTGGCATCGACGACAGAAATCAGGTTGATGCCCCGCGCGTTGAGCTCGCTCGAGAGGCTGCCGAAGGTCAGGGCGGCGTTGCCGTTGTCGCGGTCCTCATCCGTCACGAGGATCAAGGTGGTGCTGGTTCCGGGCGTGACGGGGTAGGTCCTGAGGATGAAGTCGATGGCGGAATACCCGTCCTCGAACCCGCCGCTCAACTGAAGATTATCGGTTGCCGTGGCAAAGTCCGCGGCGTTGCCGAACAGGCCCCCGCCAACGTCAAAGGACCGCCCGAGATTGTCCGCCCCGAGATTGCCGCCAATGCCGCTGCCATATCCGGTCAGACCGAAATTCACGGTCGAAAACCCCGCCCCGCCGAGAGCGGTGTCTATGTCTGCCGCAAAATTGCCGAGGAAATCCTGCTCGCCACCCATGGAGCCTGATTCGTCCACCGCGAAGATGAGGTTCGCGATCGACTGCGCCGAGGTCCCGGTGGCAAAGGTTGCGGCGACGAGGATGGTCGTGGATCTCAGTGTGTTGGTGATGCCGTTGAATGCCATTACGGAACTCCTTGAAATGACGCGCCAGAGCGATGAAGCGACCAAATGATGCAGTCGCTTACGTCACGTTAAGATAAGTCACGGGGTTGTGAATAGAAATTTAACTATTTCGAAGACGGTTTTGATGTTTGGGATTGATTTTTGTGGCGGGAAAATCACGCTTTCAACCGGCGGTTGCACTGCCATCTGTACAAGCACGTCTTGCGCCATCGGTCGCGTGCTGGAGGGCCGAATCACAGGCGGTCTGCGTCGCCTTGCGGACCCGAGGGGCGTGTCAGGGGATCGGATCGCCTTCCACCACGGGCTCGACCGGAACCGCCGCGCCGGTGCGTGCCCAGGCCCGGACGGCATCGCCGAACGCGGTGAAAAGCGGCTGGCTGACCGGATCGTTGGCGGCGTTGAATTCCGGATGCCATTGCACGCCAAGACAGAATCCCGGCGCGTCCCGGACGTAAAGCGCCTCGGGCGTGCCGTCGGGCGCCCAGCCGTCGAACACCACGCGGTGCCCGGGTTTCACCACGCCCTGACCGTGCAGGCTGTTGGTCATCACCTGCTCGCTGCCCATCAGCCGGTGGAACACGCCGCCCGGTGCGAACCGCACCCTGTGGCGCAGCGCGAACTGTTCCTCCATCGTGCCCTCGGGCGGCATGCGGTGGTTGTCGCGTCCGGGCAGGTCGCGGATCTCGGGATGCAGCGACCCGCCCATGGCGACATTCACCTCCTGAAAGCCGCGGCAGATCGCCAGAAACGGCTGGCCGCGCTCCAGACAGGCGCGCACCAGCGGCAGGGTGATCGCGTCGCGCGCCCGGTCGAAATCGCCATGCGCCTCGGTCGGGGTCTCGCCGTATTCCTCGGGATGCACGTTGGGGCGACCGCCGGTCAGCATGAAGCCGTCGCAGACCTCCATCAGCTCGGCCACGCTGACATAGCGCGGATCGGCGGGGATGATCAGCGGCATGCAGTCGGCCACGTCCGCGGCGGCCGAGACGTTGATCTGCCCGCCCGCATGCGCGGGGTAGCGATCGTTGATCGTGTGCCTGTTGCCGATGATGCCGACGACCGGGCGTTTCATGTCCGTTCTCCAATCCGTTACCCGCTATAGAAAACATTTGAATCAAACAGTATCAAGATCGCCACCGGATTCCGTGCCATCAGCCGGGGAAATCCACCTTTTGCAAAGATTTGCGACGTAACTTTCATCAGGTGGGCGGGTTGTTCCTGCTAACGGCCATTCGCATCCCGGTCGCGTGGGGGCGATCCGTCCACGCCCTTGGTCCGGTTGCCGCGACAGCGGTCGCTGCAATAGCGGACCTCGTCCCAGACCTTCGCCCATTTGCGCCGCCACTGCATGGGGCGGCCGCATGTGGCGCAGGTCTTGACCGGCAGGTCGGCTTTCTTGCGGGTCCGGGGCATCAGGGGGCCATCACAGGTCGAATCGCAGCTGCGCCGTGTCCTTTGGCCTGGCGCGGGACGGCTTTCGCGGCGGGCGCTTGCGGCTGGCATGTTTGCGGACGATGGCCTCGGTCTCGGCGTCGCCGCGATGCGCGCGCCGGCGGGCATGGACCGCGTCTTTCGCCGCTTTCGCCGCCGCCACCGGATCGACGATCGGCTGCGGGTAGGCGCGGCCCAGCACCGCGCCCGATCCGTCCCATCTCCACGGCTGCTGCAGATGTGCATCCGGCACCCCGGCCAGTTCCGGCACCCAAGCCCGTGTGAATGCGCCGGTCGGATCCTGATCCAGCCCCTGCTTGACGGGGTTGTAGATCCGGATGGTGTTCATGCCGGTGGTGCCCGATTGCATCTGCGTCTGCGACCAGTGGATGCCCGGCTCGTAATCGGTGAAATACCGCGCCAGCACGGTGCCCGTCGCCCGCCAGTCGAGCCACAGGTGATAGGACGCCACCGCCATCAGCATCGACCGCATGCGGAAATTGAGCCAGCCTGTCGCGATCAGCGACCGCATACATGCATCGACGAAGGGCAGGCCCGTCTCGCCCCGCGACCACGCCGCGAGCCGCTCTTGGTCGGGGGCGGTCGGGCGCAGCCCCTCATAGGCGGGGTGTAGGCAGCGATGCTCGATCGCCGGCTCGTCTTCCAGCTTCTGCATGAAATGATCGCGCCACGCCAGCCGCGCCTGAAAGGACCGCATCGCGCGCGCCCAGTCCGCGCCGCGCCCGCCGTGCACCGCGCGCCCGGCCTGCACCGCCTCGCGCACCGACAGCGTGCCGAAGGCCAGATGCGGCGAGATCCGCGAACAGGCCCGCGCGCCGGTCAGCGGCGACGACATGGCGCGCGTGTAGGTCTCACCCCGCACGTTCAGGAAACTGTCGAGCGCGCGCAGCGCCCCCCGCCGCCCGCCGCGCTGACGTCCGGGGCAGGGATCCGCGAGGCCCAGATCCTCGGGCGCTGCTGGCGCGTCGCTGGCCACGCCCGCCACGGCGCGCACCCCGGCCGGGACGGGCACAAGGGCCGCGCGCATGAAGGCGTCGCGCGCCGATTGCCAGCGGTCGCGATTGTCCAGACGCCGCATCACCCCGCATTGCGGCAGTTCGGCCCATGTCACGCCCTGCATCCGCGCCCAGTCCGCCACGCGCCGGTCGCGCGCAAAGCTCCAGCCGTTGCCGGTCTCCTCGTGGCTGACCAGATGCGCGACGCCGTGCACGCTGCGCAGATCCTCCAGAACCGCCACCGCATCGCCGGTGCGGATCACCAAGGGCAGGCCCATCCCCGACAGCTCGGCCCGCAGGCTGTCCAGCGCCTCGCAAAGAAAGCCGTAGTGCCGACCCGCCGCATCCGGCTGCACCCACATCTCCGGCTCGACGATGTAGACGGGGATCACGGCCCCGAGGCCCGCCGCCCGCGCCAATGCGGGATGATCCGCGATCCGCAAATCCCGCTTGAACCAGCAAATGACCGTGCCCGCCATGCGTCCCCCCTTTGCGCCCCGCGCGCATGGGCCATTGAAGCCGTGCGCGCATCGCCTTACCTTCCGGTCCACCGATGCATCCCGACAGACGGAGACACCCGCGATGAAAGACGCCTCGCCCCAAGCCATATATCTCGCGGATTACACGCCGCCAGCCTTTCTCGTGGACGAGGTGCATCTGACCTTTCGCCTTGCACCGGAAACCACGCGCGTGCTCAGCCGGATCGCCTTCCGCCCCAATCCCGACGCGACATCGCGCGACTTCTTTCTGCATGGCGAGAACCTGCGCCTGATCGGCGCGCAGATCGACGGGCAGAAGATCACCCCCGACGTGACGGCCGAGGGCCTGACGGCCGAGGTGCCCGACGCGCCCTTCATCTTCGAGGCCGAGGTCGAAATCGCACCGATCAGGAATACCGCGCTGGAAGGGCTTTACATGTCCAGCGACATGTATTGCACGCAATGCGAGGCCGAAGGCTTTCGCAAGATCACCTATTACCCCGACCGCCCCGACGTGATGGGCGTGTTCACCGTGCGGATCGAAGGCGATCAGCCCGTGATGCTGTCCAATGGCAACCCGGTGGCCGAAGGCGACGGCTGGGCCGAATGGCACGATCCGTGGCCGAAACCGTCCTACCTCTTCGCGCTGGTGGCGGGTGATCTGGTGGCGCATCCGGGCCGCTTCACCACCCGGTCGGGGCGCGACGTGGCGCTCAATATCTGGGTGCGCCCGGGCGACGAGGACAAATGCGCCTTCGGCATGGAGGCGCTGAAGAAATCGATGAAATGGGACGAGGATGTGTACGGGCGCGAATACGACCTCGATCTCTTCAACATCGTCGCGGTGGACGATTTCAACATGGGCGCGATGGAGAACAAGGGGCTGAACATCTTCAACTCGTCCTGCGTTCTGGCCAGCCCCGAGACCAGCACCGACGCCAATTTCGAGCGTGTCGAGGCGATCATCGCGCATGAGTATTTCCACAACTGGACCGGCAACCGCATCACCTGTCGCGACTGGTTCCAGCTTTGCCTCAAGGAAGGTCTGACCGTCTATCGCGATGCCCAGTTTACCGCCGACATGCGCAGCGCGCCGGTCAAGCGGATCGGCGACGTGATCGCGCTCCGTGCGCGCCAGTTCCGCGAGGATAACGGCCCGCTGGCCCATCCCGTGCGCCCCGAAAGCTTTGTCGAGATCAACAATTTCTACACCGCGACGGTTTATGAAAAGGGCGCCGAGGTGATCGGCATGCTCAAGCGGCTGGTGGGCGACGTGGCCTATTATCGTGCGCTGGATCTTTATTTCGACCGCCATGACGGGCAGGCCTGCACCATCGAGGATTGGTTGCAGGTCTTCGAGGATGCGACGGGCCGTGACCTTGCGCAGTTCAAGCGCTGGTATGAAGAGGCAGGCACGCCGCGCCTGCGCGTTTCCGAAGACTACACGGGCGGCACCTACACCCTGCATTTTGAACAATCCACGCCGCCAACGCCGGGACAGGACGTGAAGACCCCCCGCGTGATCCCGATCGCCGTGGGGTTGCTGGGCCCGGATGGCTCCGAGGTGCAGCCGACCCGGCTGATCGAGATGACCGAGGCGCGTCAGAGCGTGAGTTTCGAAGGGCTCTCGGCCAAACCCGTCCCGTCGATCCTGCGCGATTTCTCGGCCCCGGTGATCGTCGAGCGTGAGACCACGAATGCCGAGCGCGCCTTCCTGCTGGCGCATGACACCGATCCGTTCAACAGGTGGGAGGCCGGGCGCGCGCTGGCCCGCAACGGTCTGATGGCGATGATCCGGGATGGCGCGGCACCCGATCCTGCCTACCTGGATGCGGTGCGGACCATGGCGCGGGACGCGCGGCTCGACCCGGCCTTCCGCGCCCTCGCGCTCGGCCTGCCCAGCGAGGACGATCTGGCGCAATCGCTGTTCGAGGCGGGCGATACCCCAGACCCGCAGGCGATCTGGCAGGCGCTGGAGACCTTGCGCAACGCGCGCGCCGAAGCGATGGAAGAGACCGCGCGCGCGCTTTACGCACAGCATCAGGTGGAGGCCCCCTACCGCCCCGATCCCGAACAATCGGCCGCGCGGTCGCTGGCCAATACAGCGCTCGGGATCATTACCCGGCGCGATGGCGGCGCGCAGGCGCAGGCGCAGTACGACGGCGCGCGCAACATGACCCAGCAGCTTGCCGCCCTGTCATGCCTGCTGCAATCGGGCCGGGGCGACGCGGCGGCGCGCGCCTTCTACGCCCAGTGGCAGCATGACCGACTGGTGATCGACAAGTGGTTCAGCCTGCAGGTCCTCTATGCCGCCCCCGAGGACACCGCCGACACCGCCGCGCGCCTGACCGAGCATCCCGATTTCACCATCCGCAATCCCAATCGCTTCCGCGCCACGCTTGGCGCGCTGGCGATGTCGCCGGCGGGGTTCCACCATGCCTCGGGCAAGGGCTACACGCTGCTCGCGGACTGGCTGATCTCGCTCGATCCGCTCAACCCGCAGACCACGGCGCGGATGTGCACCGCCTTCGAGACGTGGCGGCGCTATGATCGGGGGCGCCAGGCGCTGATCCGGGCCGAGCTTGACCGCATTCGCGCCACGCCGGGGCTCAGCCGCGACACGGGCGAGATGGTCGGCCGCATTCTGGAGGGGTGATGAGCTGATGCGGTCGTTCGACGAAGCAGCGCCAGCGCCTGTCCGTCACGCCGGAGGCGTGCCAATAAAGTCTGGCGCACCTCTGGTGCGACGGGGCGGACATGCGATGGCGCTGCGACCTGCGGTCGCGTACCGCGCCGGGGTTGTAGCTTTGATGTCCACTCAAGCCCATACGTGCCCCCTCGCACAGCCGCATAGGACCCTGTGCCGCGCCTGTCACATGCCGTATATCAACGCGTCAGGCGGCGAAGCGCGCCGCGGCCTCGCCGGTCAGGTAGCTGATCCGCCCGCCCGCAACGGTCGCCATCACACGCCGCGTGTCGGGGTCGATCACGACGAGATCGGCGCGCAGCCCGGGGTGCAGCGCGCCCCGGTCGGCCAGACCCAGCACCCGCGCAGGCCCCGATGACACCAGCCGCCACGCGGTGGCCAGATCGCAGATCCCGGCATCGCAGAGGTGAAACGGCGCGGCCACGAGCGACGGGTAGTGATAATCCGAGGCCAGCGCATCGACGCAGCCCGCCTTCACCATCGCGCCCGCGCCGGCATTGCCGTTATGCGACCCGCCCCGCATCACGTTGGGCGCGCCCATGATCACCGCGTCTGCTCCCGCGCGGGCCGCCTCTGCGGCTTCCAATGTTTCGGGAAACTCCGCGATGCGCACGCCGCGCGCGCGGTGACGCAGGCGCATCGCTGCCGTCCGGTCGTCATGGCTGCCAAGCCGCACGCCCGCCGCGATCAGCCGCGCGGCAAGCGCGTCGAGCGCCCCGTCCACCTCGCCCATGCGGTCATGCAGGCCCTGCATGATTTCCAAATGCGTTTCGGGGTTGCGCCCGATGCGCAGCGCCTGACCGGTCAGGCGTTGCGGGCGCTTGCCCTTGGCCAACGCGTCATGCGGCAGGTGATCATTGAACACCACGTACCCGACGCCGAAGCGGGTGATCATCGCCTCGATCTCCGCGTAGGCGTCGCGCATCGCCACCTCGATACGCAGCTGCGCGCGCAGATCGGTCGCCACGTCGGCCCGCATCCCGGCCAGCGCCGTCAGCATCCTTGCTGCAAACTCCGGCCCGCGCATGCCGCCTTCCCAACTGTAGAACTGCGCCAGCGTGGCGGTGGTGATGCCGTTCGCGGCAAGCTCCGCCTCGACGGCGACAAGGCCGCGGCCCGGATCCATCATCGCGCCGCGCCGCGGCGCGAGATGCCGCTCGAACCCGTCGCCATGCGCATCGACGATGCCGGGCAGGATCAGAAACCCCGACAGGTCCACGACGCGCGGCCGTGCGCTCGGCCCGATCACGCCTTCGGCAAGGGACAGGTCGCCGGTGCCGAATCCGTCGGGCCAGAGCACCCGCGCCCCGCGCAGGGTAAGGCCCGCGCTCATCTCCCGCGGCGGCCCAGCATGACATCGCCCAGGGTCAGGTCATGGTCGAACCGGCCATGCGCGAGAAATCCCTCGACCTGCGCGATCACCAGCGGATTGTTCATCATGAAGGTATGCGAGACCGGCAGCGTGAGGTGATCGGCCATGCCCTCGACCTTCGTCGAGGCGACCGAGACCTTGCCGTCATCCGGCCCCTCGATCAGCGCCGAAAAATAGGGATTGAGCGAGCGTGTCCCGGCGATCACGCCAAGCTCGAAATCCACGGGCGGCAGGTTTTCCGGCACGCCGTGCGGCCCGGTGGCAAGCTGCAGCCCCGCCGGCCCGTTGAGCCATCTGAAAAGCTCCAGCCCGCCCAGTTCGTCGACAAGCTGGCTGCCGTGATTGGGCGGCGCCAGCATCACCACGCGACCGAGATTTTCCGGGCGATTGTCCTCCAGCCAGACGCGCAGCAGGATCCCGCCCATCGAATGGGTGACGAAATGCAGCCGCTCGCCGGCGCAGACATGCACCGCGAAGGGCAGGGTTTCCTCGGCCAGGTGCGCGATATCCTCCTCGGTCGAGGGGTAATCGGGCGAAAAGACCTCGTGGCCCTGCGCCTCCAGCACCTGCTGCATCACCAGAAACGACGCGTCGCTGCGCGCCAGCCCGTGCAGCAGCACGATGCAATCGGCGCGCGCTGCGCTGCCGATCAGGCCAAGGATCAGGGCGGACAGGATCAGGACAGGTTTCATGCCGCGGCTATAGGCCGAAACGCGCGGGCTGAAAACAGGCTTCGACCCTGTCACGTCATGTCGTCTCGAACCGCGCCATGCGGTTTGCGAGGCTCGACCGCACGAGCGCCGGGGCGACGGGCCGGATGAAGGCGTCCCGACCCACGGAATTTTGAAAAAATTCCGTACAAGAAAATTGGAAATTTTCTTGGCCGTCGCCCACGGTTGGCGATGGCAATCTGCCGAAGATCCTGAACCACCGCATCGGCTCGTCCTCGTGATCCCCTCAGCCATCCGCCTGTCGCGCCAGCCCCGCCGCGCGCATCGCGCTTAAGGTGGTGCGCGGGGTGATCGCCTCGGGCGAGATCGCCAGATCGAGCACCGCGCCCGTCGGTGACGCGCAGGCGCGCGCGAAAGCGTCGGCGAAACCTGCGGTCGTCTCCACCCGCTCGCCGTGAAAGCCGTGGGCGCGCGCCAACGCCGCGAAATCGGGATTGACCATCGTTGTGTGCGACACCCGCCCGGGATAGTGTTTTTCCTGATGCGCGAGGATCGTGCCGTATGTGCCGTTATTGAGCACCAGGATCACCGGCTGCGCCCCCGCCTGTGCCGCGGTGGCCAGCTCCGCCCCGGTCATTTGGAAGTCGCCGTCGCCGGCAAAACAGACGACGCGGCGGTCGGGGTGCACCAGCTTTGCGGCGATGGCGGCGGGGATGCCATAGCCCATGGCCCCCGATTGCGGTGCCAGCAGACGCATGTTTTCCCCGTATTTCAGGAACCGCCCCGACCAGATCGCGAAATTGCCGGCGCCGTTGGTGATGATCGCGTCCTCGGGCAGCACCGCGCGCAGATGCGTCGTCACCCGGCCCATATCGACCGGCGAGGGCTGTTCGGGAAGATCAAAGCCCGCCTCCCACGCCGCGCGCGCCTCGCTGCGCCACGCGGACCAGCCCCCGGTCACCGCGCCCTTGGCGTTGAGCGCCTCGACAAAGGCGTTCGGCCCCGCCTGCACCCCGAGCGCGGGGACGTAGACCTTGCCCAGCTCCGTATCCGAGGCATGCACATGGATAAGCCGCTGCCCGGGCTCGGGCACCGCAAGCACGCTGTAGCCATCGGTGGAATTTTCCCCCAGACGCGCATTGATCGCAAGGATCACGTCCGCCCCGGCCAGAAGCGCGCGGACATGCGGCACCATGCCGACGCCCGCCTCGCCGCAGAACACCGGCGAATGGTTGTCGACTTTGTCCTGATAGCGAAAGACCGACACGACCGGGATGTCCGATCCTTCGGCAAAGCCCTGCAATGCCGCGCGCCCCTCTGCTGTCCAGTTGCAACCGCCGTAAAGGATGACCGGGCGCTCTGCGCCCGCGAGCATGGCGCGCGTGGTCTCGACGGCCTCCGCACCCGGCGCGGGCTCGACATAGCGCGCGGGACCGCTCAGCGGGGCGGCGGTGACAGCCCCGCTCAGCATGTCCTCGGGCAGCGCCACCACGACCGGGCCGGGCCGCCCCGTCAGGGCGGTTTTCCACGCCCGCGCGATGATCTCGGGGATGCGGTCGCCGTCGTCGATCTCGACCGCCCATTTCACCATGCTGCCGAAGACGGCGCGGTAATCAAGCTCCTGAAACGCCTCGCGCCCCTTCATGTCCGTGCCGACCTGACCGACGAACAGGATCATCGGCGCGCTGTCCTGCATGGCGGTGTGCACGCCGATCGCGGCATTCGTGGCCCCCGGTCCGCGCGTGACCCAGGCGATGCCGGGGCGGCCCGTCAGCTTGCCGTAAGCGGCGGCCATGAACGCCGCCCCGCCCTCGTGCCGGCAGAGCGTGAAGTCGAGCTGCCCGGACGTGTCGTGCAGCGCATCGAGTACCGCCAGATAGCTCTCGCCCGGCACGCCGAAGCTGTGCCGCGCCCCCAAGGCCATCAGGCAATCCACCAGCAGTTGCCCGCCATTGCGCGTGTTCCCGGTCATGTCCCGTCCCTCCCGTGATTTTGCGACAGGCTGGCCCGGCGGGCGGGGGAATGACAAGCCCGATTCGGACGCGCTTGCCGGCACCGCACGCGGCGGGCATAACCGCTCGAAGCCCGCCTGCAGGAGTTGCAATGACCAGCCTGACTTCTGGCCCACGCCTTGCCGCCCGTGCCGTGATCGTCGAGGACGAGCGGCTGTTGCTGGTCAATGCGGTCGCGGATCCCGCCAGCACGCTCTGGTGCGCGCCGGGCGGCGGGGTCGAGACGGGCGCGTCGCTGCCCGACACCCTCATCCGCGAGGTGCATGAAGAGACGGGTCTGGTGATCGAGGTGGGCGCGCCCTGCCTGATAAACGAGTTCCATGCCCCCGAGCGCGGCTTTCATCAGGTCGAGGTGTTCTTTCGCTGTCAGGTCATGGCAGGGGCGCTGGATGCGGACTGGCGCGATCCCGAAGGCATCGTGACGCGCCGTCGCTGGGTCCTGCGCGAGGACATGGCGACACTGCGCATCAAGCCCGACAGCCTTGCACGCGTCGCCTTTGACGGCGGTTTCGGCTACGATCCGCTGGAACGCCTGATCAGCCCCTGAAGCGGCAGGACCGAGATCGCGACCCCGCCCAGCACCAGCGCGCTGGCCATGACGAATTGCAGGCTCAGGTGTTCGCCGAGGAATATCATTCCGCCGGACATCGCGATCACCGGCACGGTGAGCTGCGCCACCGCCGCGACCGACGAGGCAAGCCCCGGAAGCACCCGGTACCACAGCGCATAGCCCAAGCCGGACGTCACCGCGCCGGACAGGATGGCGAGCATGATGCCGTGCGCGCCGATCACCGTGCCGCCCGCACCGGTGGGCAGGGCAAGCCCGATCAGCAGACCCAAGGGCGCGGCGAGGATGAAATTCGCCGCGGTGCCCTGAAGCGCGTCGGTGCTGCGCCGGCCGGCCAGCGAATAGATCCCCCAGCCGATCCCGGCCGCGGCCATGAACAGGCCATGCACCACGCTGACCTGCGGCCCGGCCCCGGGCCAGAGCAGCCAGATCAGCCCGGAAAACGCCAGCGCGGCCCCGATCCAGCGGCGCGGCGGCACCGCCTCGCGCGCCATAAGGGTTCCGGCGAACATGGTGATCTGCACCACGCCGAACAGGATCAGCGCGCCAAGCCCTGCATCGAGCACGTCATAGGCCGCCGAAAACCCGTAGATATACAGCAGCAGCGACAGCACGCCCGCGACCCGCCCCGGCCCGCGCAGGTGCAGCCCGCCACGCAAGATGACGCAGAGCGCGCCAAGCATCACCGCGCCGGCGATCAAGCGGATGGTGCCGAAGCTGGCCGCGTCGATCCCGCCACCCGCCAGCGCCATGCGGTTGAGCACGGAATTGGCGGCAAAGGCGATCATCGTGAGGGCGGTCAGAAGAAACAGACGCATGGGGCGCGCATATCCCGGATCGCGGCGCTAGTATAGTCACGGATGGGTGTTGCGGGGTCGGGGGTTGAACGGTCTTATGAGCAAGCAGTGTCATTGCATGTCCGCGGACAGGCGACCAACAGTCTTTCGGTGTGCTTTATGCCCGCCAATCCGAAAGACGTCCGAGCTATGCGCGAGCTTTTACAAATCGCCTGTCCGGGGGGCGGACATGCGATGGCGCTGCGGCCTGCGGCCGCGTATCGCGCCTTGGCCGTAGCCTTTAAGAGACTCGGAAATCAGGTCCTCCTCCCCGCCTCACACCAGCGCGAAGATCCGCGCCGGGCCGCCGGTGCCGCCGCGATGCTTGGGCGCGCCGACCACCACGGTGGCCCCCGCCGCCGGCACCCGGTCGAGACCCGCGATGCACTCGATCCCGAAACGCCCCGTCGACAGCCAGGCGTAATGCGTGGCGAAATCCGCCGACGCCCCGTGATCGAGCGACAGGGTGTCGGAGGCGATCGACCGCGCACCGGTCTCCTCGATCAGCATCTCGGCGGCCTCGACGTGAAAGCCGGGGTAATGCTGCGCCTCGCCGTCAAAGCCGCGAAACGCATCGCTGCCGGTCTTGGCCCCCCAGCCCGAATAAAGCGCCACGCAAGCCCCGTCGGGGATCGGGCCGTTCGCGTCCATCCACGCGCGCAGATCGTCGGGGGTGAGCCGCGTGTCGGCATCCTCGGCGGCGCGCGCGGCGATATCCACCACGCAGAGCGGCGCGACCAGATCGCCCACCGGGATCTCGTCGACCGACGCGCCATCTTCGGAGAAATGCAGTGGCGCATCGACATGCGTGCCGGTATGCTCGTTCACGGTCAGGTTCAGAAGGTTGAACCCGTGATCGTCGAAATTGAACATCTGCTCCATCGAGATCCCCGGCTCGCCGACATAGGTGGGGAAATCAGGGCCGTAAGCATGCGTCAGATCCTCGACGCGCCCATGCCCCTGCGCCATCGCGGGTGGCGCGCCCACGGGTGACAGGGCGGCGGCCGCGCCGGCCCCCGCAGCGGTGGTGAAAAAGGCGCGGCGCGACAGCATCCTGTCCTTGACCGCGTTGATGATGCAGGCGTCACACATGGGGTCTCTCCTGTGTCGGGTCCGGTCTTTCGGGTCCGGCGTCCGGGGGCGTCCGGGGGGCGTCGGGCCGCTCGGGCGACCGCATCACATCGCGGACGATCCCCGATCCGCTATGGAGTTTACGCACCGCCCCGTGTATTGCAACCCTGCAGGCAAAACCGGGGAGCCGCGCCATGCTGGCATTGTTTCGATTGCTGATATTCGGGCTAATCCTCCTGACGGCGGTCTATTTCGGGCTGTCGTGGTATTTCCGGTCCGAGCGACGCCGCAGGATGGAGCATGACTGGGAAGAGGCCGGCCGTCCCGGATCGCGCGAGGCGTATGTCGAGGCCGGGATGGAGCAGTACCAGCAATCCCTGCGGCGCAGGCTGATCTGGCTGGTCTATGTCGTTCCGGTGACGGCTGTGATCGTCATCATCTATGTCACGAATTACACGTAAAGGGGGTTTTGGATGGTTTATGTCAAATGGGGGTTCTGGGCGATCTTCTGGACCGTGCTGGTGGCGTTCCTGCACTACACGCTGCCGCAGCACGACATCGTCCGGGTCACCGATACCTATGAACAGCGGATCGAGCCGGGCGACAACGCGCTGTTCTGGTCGAACGCGGATACCGGCAACAGCACGCAAGCGACCGGGCGCGACGTGTTCTTCATCCAGTCCTTCCGCAGCAATGAACAGCCGATGGTCTACCGCAACGAGGATACCGGCTGGGGCTGGCCACCCTATTTCAAGTTCGACGCGTCGAACCTGCGGGCCCAGGCCTCCGACGCCAAGACCAATGCGACCGGCGAAACCGCGCAATGGGTCGATTTGCTTCATTACGGCTGGCGCAACGAGTTCCTGTCGATCTACCCCAACGCGGTGTCGATCACACCGGTGGAGGGGCCGGATGTGCGCATCATCCCGTGGTTCAACATCGTGGTTCTGGTGCTGCTGGGGGCGCTTTTCTGGGCCATTCGCGCGCGCTGGAAACGCTTCTGGCGCACGCGCGAGGACTGGGCCAAGGACGAATGGAACGACGGCACCCTCTGACCCGCCTGCGACCTGCCTGCGACCCGGGCACGCGTGCTCGCACAGCCGTGACTTGATCGCCGCACCGATTGCCGCTGGCCGGGGACGGGCGCACGAACAAGGGCACAGCCATGGCACCGGACCCGACACGAAGGCTTTCCCCGCAGGACCGGCTGGACGCGGCGGCGCTGCTGATCCTGCGGCTGGGGCTGGCGTGGTTCATCTTCCTCTGGGCGGCGCACAAGCTGATCACGCCCGGGCAATACCGCACCCTCGCGGCGCATTTCGACGGGGTCGATCTCGGCCTGACACAGGTCTACGTGATGGGCGGCGTGCAGATCGCGCTCTGCCTGCTGGTGGTGCTGGGGGTGGTGCGGTATCTGTCCTATGGGAGCCTGCTGGTGATGCACCTGTTCACCGTGTCGCGCCGCTGGGAGGGGTTTCTCGATCCGTTCGCGGTCAATGACAGCGGCTTTCCGGTCAATCGCAACCAGGTGATCGATCTCGCGGTGCTGGCGGCGTTCATCGCGCTGGTGCTGCTGATCCGCCGCGATCATTTCAGCATCGGCGGCTGGCTCGCCCGCCACGACCGGGCGCGCTGGTGGATGTAGCGTGCCACACCTGACACGGGATGCCGTGCGACGGGTTCGGGCCCGATCCGGACATGGGACCTGCGCCGATGCTCGCAGATGCAGCACACCGGGTTATCCGGCCACCGCAGACAGCGAAAGTGAACCGGACCCGTGCCTGTGACATACGCGACATCATGTCCCGGTGACTTCTTTTGGATGGCGGGCCATGCCGTGATCCTCTGACATTCGAATATTCTGAACCCGGTCACCTGCCCAGGCTATTTCAATCAAAAGGCGTTAGCGGCACTGCCTTTGATTGAAGCAAAAAGCGTCACCAGGTTCAGGAAATGAAATCCAAAAGCGGGAAGCGCACATGAATATGAAATCCTACAAGACTTGGGCCCTTCTGGGGACCGCCGGTGGGGCTGGTTTCGGCCTCGTTGCCGTTCCTCTGTTCTACATCCTGATCAATTTGTCTTCCGACGGTGTCGCATTCGGCCAAACCGTTCGCTTTGCCGTCGCCAACGGGGTCACATGGGGCGTTCTGGGCCTGTTCGCCGGCCTCTTCTTTTGGGTCGTCACGACAGTGCGGAAGCCCCCCGAGGAGAATTGACCGGACACCGCTTGGTCCCGCCACCCTGCCGGTCGGACGTCCATCAGCACGCCGCACTGCCGCAAGGCCATCAGGAGCCCTTTGCGATGGTGTGATCCCGGTGCGGCAGGTTTGGGGGCTTGGCCTTGAACGGCCATTGCAGGCTCTGCCCCGCGCGGAATCAAGCCCGAAGGGCGCCGCGTATCGCCATGCTGGAAGCATGCCTCCGGCGTGACGCCGCCCCCCCCCGGCATGGCGATTTGGCTGCAACCCGCGCCATGCCTTGATCTTTTCCCGATTTGGCTGGCATAAAGCGCTGCCAAAATCACGTTGGATCGCGGCCCATCGATGCGCGGCGCGTCACGACATTTCCAATGTCCCCTCAAGGCCAGACTCCGACCTTTCCGACAGCACCTTCGGCGGCAGCAATGTCCGCGGAATCGCGGTTCGAACGGTGCAGGGCAAGGCGGATGCCTCCACCCCCGAACCCGTCGATTACAAAGGTCAGGCCCGGTTTCCCCCTCGCAGAAATCTGCGAGGGGCCGGCCCGTCCGCATCGGGAACAGGCCTTCGCGATGGCGTCATTCCGCCGGGATCGCCTCCGGCGCGATTCCCAGCGGGTGGGCGATCTTGTCGAGCATTTCCCTCGGGCAGAACTGCACGAAGCGGGCCTTTTCGCGGTCCCAGTCCTGCAGGATTTCCGCCGCGCGGCGCGAGTCGGTCTCGGCAAGGTGCCGCTCGATCAGGTGCTTCAGTTCGGCCTCCCAATGTGGCTCTTTCACCGGGCAACTGACCAGCGTCTCGCCGTTGACCAGCGTTTCCGCGCGACCCTCGGGGTCATAGACATAGGCCATGCCGCCGGTCATCCCCGCGCCGAAATTCGCGCCGATCTCGCCGAGGATCACCGCGACGCCGCCGGTCATGTATTCGCAGCCGTTCGATCCGCAGCCCTCGATCACCACATGCGCGCCCGAATTGCGCACGGCGAACCGCTCGCCCGCGCGCCCGGCGGCAAAGAGATAGCCCGCCGTCGCGCCGTAAAGCACCGTGTTGCCGATGATCGTGTTGTCGGCGGCCACCAGCGGGCTGGCCATCGGCGGGCGCACCACGATGGTCGCCCCCGACAGGCCCTTGCCGACATAGTCGTTGGCATCGCCCGACACTTCCAGTTTCAGCCCGGGCGCGGCGAACGCCCCGAGGCTTTGGCCGGCGCTGCCCTTCAGCTTCACCGTCAGGTGATCGGGCTGCAGGCTGTTATTCATGCCGAAGCGCTTGACGATATGGCTGCTGACCCGCGTGCCCACCGAGCGGTGGGTGTTCTGCACCGCGTAATGCAGCTGCATCTTCTCGCCATCCTCCAGGAACCGTGCCGCGTCGCGCACGATCTCGGCATCCAGCGTGTCGGGCACCTCGTTGCGCGGGCGGTTGCGGTCATAGCGGATGTCCTTGGCCCCGTCGATGGTGATCAGCATCGGATTGAGATCGAGATCATCCAGATGCGCCGAGCCGCGTGACACCTGCGTCAGCAGATCGGCGCGCCCGACCACCTCGTCAAGGCTGCGCGCGCCGATGCTGGCCAGCACCTCGCGCACCTCCTGCGCGTAGAAGGTGATCAGATTGACGACCTTTTCGGCATTGCCGGTGAACTTGGCGCGCAGATCCTCGTCCTGGGTGCAGACGCCGACGGGGCAGGTGTTGGACTGGCACTGGCGCACCATGATGCAGCCCATGGAAATCAGCGCCGCTGTCCCGATGCCGTATTCCTCGGCCCCCATCATCGCGGCCATGACGATGTCGCGCCCGGTGCGCAGACCGCCATCTGTGCGCAGCGTCACCCGGTCGCGCAGATGGTTCATCGACAGCACCTGATGCGCCTCGGTGAGGCCCATCTCCCAGGGCAGGCCGGCATATTTGATGCTTGTCGCAGGGCTCGCCCCGGTGCCGCCATTGTGACCCGAGATCAGGATCACGTCGGCCTTGGCCTTGGCCACGCCGGCGGCGATGGTGCCGACCCCCGATTGCGCCACCAGCTTCACGCAGACCTTCACGGTCGGGTTGATCTGCTTGAGGTCGTAGATCAGCTGCGCCAGATCCTCGATCGAGTAGATGTCGTGATGCGGCGGCGGCGAGATAAGCGCGACACCCGGGGTCGCATGCCGCAACCGCGCGATCAGCTCGGTCACCTTCATGCCCGGAATCTGCCCGCCCTCGCCGGGTTTGGCACCCTGGGCGACCTTGATCTCCAGCTCTTCGCAATTGTTGAGGTATTCCGCCGTCACACCGAACCGCCCCGATGCGACCTGCTTGATCTTGGCCGACGGGTTGTCGCCATTGGCCTCGGGATGGAAATGCGCCGGGTCCTCGCCGCCCTCGCCACTGTCCGAACGCGCGCCGATGCGGTTCATCGCGATGTTGAGCGTCTTGTGCGCCTCGGGGCTCAGCGCGCCAAGGCTCATCCCCGGCGTCACGAAGCGCTTGCGGATCGAAGTCACGCTTTCGACCTCGTCAAGCGGGATCTCGTCGCCCATGGCCTTGATGGCCATCAGGTCGCGCAGATGAATCGGCGGATTGGCCTGCATCGCGGCCGAATACCGCTTCCACAGCTCGTAGCTGCCGCGATCACAGGCCATCTGCATCATGTGCATCACCTGCGCGCCCCAGGCATGCGTCTCGCCCGATTTGCGCGCCTTGTAGAACCCGCCGATCGGCAGCACGTCGCTGCCGCCCTTCCAGGCGCGGGCATGAACCTCTTCGAGCTTGGCCTGAATGCCCGACACGCCGATGCCGCTGATCCGGCTGGTGAGCCCCGGGAAATATTCGGCGCACATCGCGCGAGACAGCCCCACGGCCTCGAAATTCAATCCGCCGCGATAGCTTGAGACCACCGAGATCCCCATCTTCGACATGATCTTGAGAATCCCGAGGTCGATTGCCGCACGATAGCGCGCCACCGCCTCTGTCAGCGTGCCGTCGATCAGGCCGCGGGTGATCCGGTCATTGATGCTGTCCTCGGCGAGATAGGCGTTGACCACCGTCGCGCCCGCCCCGATCAGCACGGCGAAATAATGCGGGTCGATGCATTCGGCCGACCGCACGTTGAGGGTGCAGAAGGTGCGCAGCCCCTTGCGCGTCAGATGGCTGTGCACGGCGGATGTGGCAAGGATCATCGGCATGCCGATCCGCGTCTCGTCCTGATGCTGATCGGTCAGCACGATATGGCCAGTCCCTGACCGCACCGCATCCTCGGCCTCGGCGCGGATCCGGTCCAGCCCGTCGCGCAAGGCATTCTCGCCGGCGACAAAGCTGCAATCGATCTCGGTCACGTCGACCTTGAATTGCCGGATCAGCGCGTCCCAGCCGGCATTGCCGACAAACGGGCTTTCCAGCACGAGGATCTCGGTCTGCGCGCTGCTTTCGTCCAGCACGTTCTTGAGATTGCCGAACCGGGTCTTGAGGCTCATCACCCGGAATTCGCGCAAGCTGTCGATCGCCGGATTGGTCACCTGGCTGAAGTTCTGCCGGAAATAATGGCTGAGCGGGCGGTATTTCGTGGACAGGACCGCGCTTGGCGTGTCGTCGCCCATGCTGCCGATGGCCTCCTTGCCATCCTCGGCCATCGGCGCGAGGATCTGCTCCAGTTCTTCCATCGTGTAGCCGGCGGCGATCTGGCGCTTGCGCAGGTCCGCACCGGTATGCAGCGGCGCTTCGGTCAGCGCCGACAGCGTGCTGTCAAGCTCGTTGATCTTGCTGACCCAGTCCCCGAACGGCTGCGCATGGGCCAGCATGTCCTTGATCTCGGCATCGTGGTACAGCTTGCCCTCGACCATATCCACGGCCAGCATCTGGCCGGGGCCGAGCGCGCCCTTTTCCTGCACGGTCCGCTCGTCGATGGGCACCATCCCGGCCTCGCTGCCTGCGATCACCAGACCGTCGCCGGTGACCACGTAGCGCATCGGGCGCAGCCCGTTTCGATCGAGGCCCGCACAGACCCACCGGCCATCGGTCATGGCGAGGGCGGCGGGGCCGTCCCACGGCTCCATCACCGAGTTGCAGTAGGAATACATGTCGCGCCATGCCTGCGGCAGCTCCTCGCGCTGCTTGGACCACGATTCAGGGACAAGCATCGTCTTGGCCATCGGCGCGTTGCGCCCGGCGCGCACCAGCACCTCGAACACCGCATCGAGTGCGGCGCTGTCCGAAGATCCCTGCGGGATGATCGGCTTGATATCCTCGGCGCGCTCGCCAAAGGCCGAGGACGCCATGCGGATCTCGTGGCTCTTCATCCAGTTGGTGTTGCCCTTCAGCGTGTTGATCTCGCCGTTATGGGCCAGCATGCGGAACGGCTGCGCCAGCCACCATTGCGGGAAGGTGTTGGTCGAATAGCGCTGATGATAGATCGCGAAGGCGCTCTTGAACTGCTCGTCCATCAGATCGGGGTAGAACACCGCAACCTGCTCGGCCAGCATCATGCCCTTGTAGATGATGCTGCGGCACGACAGGCTGGCTATGTAGAATTGCGTGATCCCGTCCTGCAACACCGCCTTCTCGATGCGGCGGCGAATCACGTAAAGTTCGCGCTCGAAATCCTCCTCGTCCAGCCCCTTGGCATCCGAGATCATGATCTGCTCGATCTCGGGGCGGGTGGCGTTGGCCTTTTCGCCCAGACAGGTGATGTCCACCGGCACATGCCGCCAACCATAGATCTTGTGACCCATGCGAATCACTTCGGTCTCGACAATCGTGCGGCAGGATTCCTGCGCGCCGAAATTGGTGCGCGGCAGAAACACCTGCCCGACGGCGACAAGGCGCTTTTCGTTCGGCTCGTGCCCGGTGCGGCGAATCTGGTCGTAGATGAAGGGCACCGGAATCTGCACGTGAATCCCCGCTCCGTCGCCGGTCATGCCATCGGCATCGACCGCGCCGCGGTGCCATATCGCCTTGAGCGCGTCGATACCGGCCTCGACCACGCGCCGCGACGGCTTGCCATCGACCGACACCACGAAGCCGACCCCGCAGGAGGAATGCTCCTCGGCATGCGCATACATCCCGTTCCCGGCCATCCAGTCGCGTTTGGCCTCTTCCCGCGCGGCCCAGGTCTGATCGAATTGTCTCATCGGTGGTCACCCTTCCATTGGGTCAGGGATGCTGCCCTGCTTGTGTTTTTTCGGCCTTGAGGATGGCGCAGCGGCCACCCGGCCGGATTGCGTACACAACGCGCGTACACATGGTACGCATTGTAGCCTGGTCTACTCGGCCGCGATGGCCTTTTCCCGACCCTGCACGCCGTTCAGATAGTCCAGAATGGCGGCCGCGGAATCGCGCCCGTCGCGGATCGCCCACACCACGAGGCTCGCGCCGCGCACGATGTCGCCGACGGCGTAAACGCCTTCCAGCCCGGTCTGTCCGGTGGTGAAATCGGCCTTGATCGTGCCCCATCGGGTCACGGCCAATTCCTCGTTATTCCAAAGGGTTGGCAGATCTTCGGGCTCGAATCCGAGGGCCTGGATCACCATGTCGGCGGGCGCATCCTCGACCGCGCCCTCGATCGCCTCGGGGCTCTGGCGCCCGGTGGCGTCCGGTGCCCCCAGCCGCATCTTCTGCACCCGGACGGCTGTGACGGGATCGCCCGCAAAGCCGACAGGCGCGCTAAGCCATTCGAAAACAACGCCTTCTTCCTCGGCATTGGCCACCTCGCGCTGGCTTCCGGGCATGTTGTCGCGGTCCCGCCGGTACAGGCAGGTCACCGATTTGGCGCCCTGGCGGACAGCCGTGCGCACACAATCCATAGCGGTATCGCCACCGCCAACCACAACCACTCGCTTGCCGTCCGCGTTCAGCTCGCCGCTGTCGAACTCCGGCACATGGTCGCCAAAGCCGATCCGGTTGCTCGCCGTCAGAAAGTCGATCGCCCGCACGATCCCCTCCGCGCCGACCCCCGGCCCGGTCAGGTTGCGGCTCTTGTAGACGCCGGTCGCGATCATTACCGCGTTGTGTTTGCTGCAAATTTCCTCGAAGGTGATGTCCTTGCCCACGTCGCAGTTCAGCACCAGCTCGATGCCGCCTTGCGTCAACTGGTCGACCCGGCGCATGACCACGTCCTTTTCCAGCTTGAAGCCGGGGATGCCATAGGTCATCAGCCCTCCGCCCCGGTCATAGCGATCATAGACGGTGACCTGCACGCCTTCGCGCCGCAGCACGTCGGCGGCCGCCAGCCCGCCCGGTCCGGCACCGATTATGCCAACGGATTCAACACGTTCCGTGGCAGGGGAGATGGCCTCGACCCAGCCTTCCTCCCATGCGGTGTCGGTGATGTATTTCTCCACCGCGCCGATGGTGACCGTGCCGTGCCCGGCCGTCTCGATCACGCAATTGCCTTCGCAGAGCCGGTCCTGCGGACAGATCCGCCCGCAGATCTCGGGAAAGGTGTTGGTCTGCTGGCTCAGCTCATAGGCTTCCTTCAGCCGCCCCGAGGCGGTGAGGTGCAGCCAGTCGGGAATGTTGTTGTGCAACGGGCAATGCGTCTGGCAATAGGGCACTCCGCACTGGCTGCACCGCCCCGCCTGCTCCTTGGCCTTTTCGTCGGCGTACTCGGCATAGATCTCGTGAAAATCCTGCCGCCGCTGGTCTGCCGTTCGTTTCTCGGGCATATCCCGATCCACGGTCACGAATTTCAGCATGGGTTGCTTCATCACAACACCCCCTCCGTAATGGTTGTCTTGGGAAATACTCCAATATGCCAGCGATGAAAAGGCAGCTATGCTGACCTATAACCAATATTTTCGAAAGTCCGATGCGTGAATTGTGAAAAAACCCTCAACACTACGTCCGAACCGGTCCTTTATTGGCGTTTGCCCCTTGTACGCAATGCTTTATAGGTGCCCGCGACAAAAGACAGGATTGCCGGAATGACGCTTTTTCACATCTTTCTCGTTGCGGCCATTCAGGGTATCACCGAATTCCTGCCGATCTCCTCGTCGGGGCACCTCATCCTGCTGCCGGCGCTTACAGGCATGCCCGATCAGGGGCTGGTGATGGATGTGGCGGTGCATGTCGGCACGCTGTTCGCGGTCATCCTCTATTTCTGGTCGGATGTGCGTCTGGCGATCATCGGGCTGCCGCGCATGCTGATCGGACGGGTCGATACGCCCGGCGCGCGGCTGGCGCTGCTGCTGCTCGTGGCGACCATTCCGGTGATCATCCTCGGCCTGCTGCTCAAGCTGTCGGGGCTGCAGGACGGGCTGCGCTCGCTGACCGTCATCGGCTGGACGACGATCATTTTCGGTCTGTTGCTCTACGGGTCCGACCAGATCGGCCAACGCGGCAAGACAACCGGGGACTGGTCGATCCGGGACGCGGTCAAGCTGGGGTTCTGGCAGGCGGTCGCTCTGATCCCCGGCACGTCGCGCTCGGGTATCGTGATCACCGGCGCGCGGTTTCTGGGGTACAAACGGCATGACGCGGCGCGCATCTCCATGCTGATGTCCATCCCGACCATCGCCGCGAGCGGCATCCTGCTGGCGGGCGAGGCGGCGCTGCAGGCCGATATGGCGCTCTTGCGCGACGGTGCCATCGCAGCCGCGTTCGCATTCGTCGCGGCGCTTCTGGCGCTGGCCTTCATGATGCGGCTTCTCAACCGGGTGAGTTTCACACCCTATGTCGTCTACCGCCTCGTGCTGGGCACGGCGCTTCTGGCCATCGCCTATGGCTGACCGCGCTCAGGACCGCAGGTTCCGGGCCGACTCCTTGATCGCGTCGTACTGCCCGGCCGGGCGGAATCGCCACAGATAATCGGGCAGAACCGCATCCAGCGCGGTTGGCTTGATCCCCAGATCCGCGAACGCCTTGGCACCGTCGGACACGACATTATCCACCCGCAGGCTGCGCACCTGATCGCGGGTGATCTGTGGCGGGACAAGGCCGAAGGTCACGGTCTGCACCAGTTCCATCCCCCAGGCCATGACGGCGGCGATGCCGAACGGGATGTTCAGGATCAGCCGGCGTCGCCGGATGATCCCGAGCATCATCTGCATCAATTCCCGGAACGTGGCGGTTGTCGGCCCGCCAAGCTCGTAGATCCCGGCAGGGGCCGATCCGACGACCCCCATCTCTGCGGCGCGCGCCACATCGTCCACATAGACCGGTTGAAAGCGCGTGTCGCCGCCCACCACGGGCAGGACCGGGCCGAACCGGCTCATCGACGCGAAGCGGTTGAAAAACTGATCCTCGGGCCCGAACACCACCGAGGGCCGCAGGATCACGGCCTGCGGGAAATGCGCGAGGATTCCGGCCTCGCCCGCCGCCTTGCTACGCGCGTATTCGCTGGCCGATTGCCGGTCAGCGCCGATCGCCGACAGTTGAACCAGCCGGGCCACGCCTTCGGCCGCGGCCAGCCGGGCGATCCGTGTGGCACCTTCGTCCTGCACGGCGGTGAAGTTGTTGCGCCCCTTACGATCGAAGGTGCCGACACAGTTCACCACCGCATCGGCCCCGCGCAGCACGGCGCGCACGCTGTCATCATCGCGGATGTTGCAGGACACGGGCTCGACCTGCCCGACATTGCCGTAGGGCTTGACATGCAGCGCCTCGTTTGGACGCCGCACCGCCACGCGCACCCGCCATCCCGCATTGGCCATGCGCCATGTAATGTAGCGGCCGACAAAACCCGATCCGCCGAATATGGTGACAAGTCTGGACATCAAAGAGCCTCCGGGCTGAACGCGACAGGTCCCTGACTACCGCTCCTGCGCGCTTTGGACAAGACGATTGACCCGCAGCACAGATCACGCAAAATCGACGTTGACACCGTCAGGCGCTGCAACTACACGGAGCATCACCACCTGCCCAGGTGGCGGAATGGTAGACGCGCTAGCTTCAGGTGCTAGTGTCTGTATGGACGTGGAGGTTCGAGTCCTCTCCTGGGCACCACTCTCATTAGTAAGTCATTGGTTTTGCTCCAGCTTTTAACAAGCGTCAGGAGCCGTAGACCATGTCGGAGACCTTTCACGCCCATTCACCTTGGTCAAAGACGGGGTATTCT
>Ga0307981_1000347_pt1 | contig 47155 bp, 42 predicted proteins | sample OrgLakmetagen987_FD_201849 | JGI IMG/M metagenome (GOLD analysis project Ga0307981, IMG submission 201849) | Saline water microbial communities from Organic Lake, Antarctica - #987 | ecosystem: Environmental > Aquatic > Non-marine Saline and Alkaline > Saline | place: Antarctica: Organic Lake... | reverse complement strand
AGAAACTCTGCTTACTATACTTCGCCACATTTACAATAGAGATGGGTTTAGAAAGCTGAGGCAAATCTGTTATAATTGTAGAAAGCTCATCCATTTTCTGGATGGTAGATAATTTGGTTATCCCCTGAGGTCTTTTTGTGTAAATCATTATTTCTAAGGGCATGATGCCATCGAACTCTTCTTCAAAAAACTCAATGTCTTTGAAAAAATCTGCCTTTTGGGGCATGTCTTCTAATAAACTACCAGAAATCTTAATATTGAACATTCCAATAATACTGAATGCAAGAATGCCAACTGAAGCAAAGTAAATACTTATACGGTTAAACCTTACTTTGTTTTCCATCCAATCTACAAAACCTTCTATCCATTGTTTTCCTAAATGGCGAAGATGCTTGTCTTTAGGTGCAGGCATATAACTATAAATAATAGGTATAATGAGCAGACTGAGTAAGAAAATAGAAACAATACAAACCGATGCAACTACCCCAAACTCCGTTAGTAATTCGCTTTGCGTAAAAATAAAAGTGGCAAATCCAGAGGCTGTTGTCAAATTAGTCATCAATGTAGCATTCCCTATTTTGGTAATTACACGTTGCAATGACTTTGCCCTATTGCCATGTTTTTTAATTTCTTGTTGGTATTTATTGATTAAAAATATACAGTTAGGAATGCCAATCACAATAATCAAAGGAGGGATGATAGCGGTTAACACCGTAATTTCATAACCGAACCAACCTAAAAATCCAAAAGCCCACATCACTCCAATTACCACAGTAATCATTGAAATTAAGGTTGCTCTGAAGCTTCTGAAAAAAAAGAAAAATATAAATGAAGTAACCAACAATGCGGCTAAAACAAACCATTGTATTTCATCTACAATATTTTGAGAGTTGAGGGTTCGGATATAGGGCATACCCGAAACATACAATTTGATGTCATGTTCCTCTTGAAAACTTTCAATGAAAGGCACTAAGTCTTTCAAAACAAAATCTTTACGCTCTTTTTGATTAACGATAGCCTTATCCAAATAAATGGCGGTTTGGATGGTGTTAGACTTTTTACTGTAGACTAAACCTTCATAAAAAGGCAATTCTTCAAAAAGTTGTTTTTGGTATGCTAAAAGTTCTTCTTTGTTGGTAGGATCTTTCGGGTAAGCAGGGATAAATTGAAAAGATTTTTCCTGTTCATCTTTTTGTAATTTCTGTAAGTTGCCAATGCCAATACTATATTCTACCTCGGGATATTTTTCTAATGAATCTGAAAGGCCAATCCAAGCTGCATATTTTTTAGGGGTAAATAAATCTACATCCTTTGTTGCAATAACAATTAAATTTCCTTCGTCTCCAAATTTGTCTAAAAAGCCTTTGTATTCAAGGTTAATAGAGTCATTGTCGGGCAATAAATTAGCTTCGGTATAAGAGAAACTAATTTTACTCCAATGAGAAGCTAAAAAAACGGTACAAGCTATAAGCAATAAAATAATTAAAATTCTATTCCTTAAAATAAAACGGGCAGTAGTATTCCAAAAACCAAATGTGAGTAACTTCAAACTGATATATTATAAAAGTTTGCAAATTTATTAAAATCAAAGCAATGCGAGTGAGGCTTTTGCAAAAGCTTTTGAGTGTTTTTTTATTACTTCAATAAGTCATGCTGCTTCAAATATGTTTCTAAGAAAGGTCATTTGCAGTGTTTTATTGAAAACATATCTGGATTAAGAAGGCTACAATATTAAATTTTTCCATTTCAAGGAGGCTTAAAAATGTAAATGTATTGTAAATTTGAGCATAAAATAAAAAATAGGTGTTTCAAGAATTCAAACAACAAAAAGTCTTTTCTATATTATTTAAAGGTGTTTCCGAAGGAGTTTTGGTAGTAGATGAAAATCAGTTAATAGTTCAAGTAAACCAATCTACCCAAGACATGTTTGGCTATACAAATGATGATTTGGTAGGGAAACACCTTAACACACTTATACCAACTAATGTCCATGCAAAACACGATACTTATTTTAAGCTTTTTATGGAAAAAGGAGAAAGTAGAAAAATGGGCGTGGGTAGAGAATTGTTTGGAGTTAAAAAGTCTGGCGAAAAGTTTCCAGTTGAAGCCGGCTTAAGTCCGTTTGAATACAAAGGTAGAAGCTATGTATTGTCATTGATTACAGATATTAGCCTAAGAAAAGCGAACCAAAAAGAAATTGCAGATTTAAACCAAGCACTCGAGAAAAAGGTAGATCAAAGGACAAAGCAGCTAAAAGAAACAGTAAATAAATTACATGAGTTTAACACAAATTTAGAGCTAGAAATCAAAAAAAGAAAGCAAGCAGAAACCAAAATAAAAGATTCTTTAAAGAAGCAAAAAGAGCTAAATGATTTAAAAACCAAATTCTTATCCTTGGTTTCCCATGAGTTTAAAACTCCGCTTAGTGGGATTTTATCTTCTGCTACTTTGATTGGCAAATACCCTAAAGAAGAACAACAGCCTAACCGAGAAAAACACCTTACTACCATAAAAAACAAGGTGCATTATCTTACTAATATTTTAAATGATTTTCTTTCAATAGAGCGATTGGAGTCTGGTAAAGTGAATTACAGATTTGAAGAATTTAGTCTAGTTGGTTTGGTAAATGAAGTTGTGTACTCAGCCAATATCAATTTGAAAAATGGGCAAGATGTTGTTTACCCAAAAGACTTAGAAGATTGTATTTTAAAACAAGATAAAAGTGTACTAGAGTTAGTATTGACTAATTTATTAGGGAATGCAATAAAATATTCTGCGGAAGATACCCTGATCCATTTAAGCATAAAAAACGACGAGAAAAAAATCTATTTTAAAGTAAAGGATCAAGGAATCGGCATCCCCATAAAAGATCAAAAACATATATTCGAACGTTATTTTAGAGCTGAAAATGCACTTCTAAATCAAGGCACTGGAATTGGTTTGAATATAGCCAAAGTTCACCTAGAAAATTTGGGAGGAAAAATTAATTTTACCAGCGCAGAAAATGAAGGCAGTATATTTTCAGTTGAAATACCTATAACCTATGAGTAAAAGAGTCCTTTTAATAGAAGACGATAGAACCGTAAGAGAGAATACAGAAGAACTTTTGTTGCTTTCAGACTACACGGTTTATACAGCAAAAAACGGAGTAGAAGGAGTTGCAAGAGCTAAAAAGGAGCTTCCAGATATCATTGTATGTGATGTAATGATGCCGGAAATGGACGGTTATACTGTTTTAACTACGTTGGCTCAAGGGGATTCCACATTAGGCATTCCTTTTATCTTTTTGTCCGCCAAAACAGACCACAAAGACGTTAGAAAAGGAATGGAATTAGGAGCAGATGATTACCTTACCAAGCCTTTTGAAGAAGAAGACTTAATCAATGCCATTGAAAGTAGAATTGCAAAAACAGAAATTCTAAAAACTAAACAACAAGCTCAAAAGTCAGAAATTAAGCAAAACTTAAATATTGAACATTTCAAAGAAAGGTTGAGTAGTTATGCTACTAAAAATTTTGATGTTGGGAGTTATGTATATCAATTTGGAGAAGCGGCAACTAACCTTTATCTTATAAAAAAAGGGGTAGTGAAAACCTTTCAAATAGATGACTCTGGTAAAGAGTTAATCATGGGTTTACATAAAGTAGATTCCTTCTTTGGAAATTTAATTTTCAAAAAACCTGTACAACACAAAGAATACGCAGCAGCTTTAGAAGATGCAGAAATTCATTGTATCCCTAAGCAAGAAGTGCAGTCTTTTTTAGAAAGCAATCACCATGTTTTATACGACATTATTGATTTGCTAGATGAAAACTTAGAGGAAACTAAAAATCAGTTGTTAGACATGGCTTATAGTTCCGTTCAGCGTAAAACGGCGCAAACTATTTTGCTATTTACAGAACGTTTGAAACGAAATAAACTAAGTCAAATTCGTATATCCCGTTCAGATTTAGCTGCTGTGGCAGGAATCGCCTCCGAAAGTTTGATAAGAACTCTTTCCAAATTCAAAAAACAAGGTATTTTAGAAATTGAAGGCAGAAATATTAAGATAATTGATTTTGAAGCGCTAGAAAAAATCAAGTAAGAAAACGAGTTGGATTGATAAATGTCATATTTTTAATTTAACTCACCCAATATATTTGTAGAAATATTGAGTTTCTAGTTTTGATGAATATATTAATGCTTACAGATTTTTCTACTAATGCCAGTCATTCTCACCGGTATGCCTTGGAATTATACAAAAATCAACATATTAATTCTTACCTACTTCATGTAAAAAAACCCTGTTTAAATTCTCAAAAATGCAGTGGCAAATGTAAGTTTGGTTTGTATCAAAAATTAGTAAAACAAGCTCAAGATTTAGTAAATGATGGGCAACATCTTGCACCTAAAGCAATTTTTGCAGAAGGAAGTTTTATAGAAGAAGTCCGTTCTGCTATCCATAAATACAATATCGATGTATTGTTTATAGGTGCTAAGGGCAAGTCTGCTAATAATAAAGAATTGGTAGGAACTTACACTCAAGCCATAGCTACAAAAGTTAAATGTCCTTTGTTTATTGTTTTTGAAAACACCCCAATAGCTATACCAAAATCAGCTTTATTTCCTGTAAATTATACGGATGCCTTGTATCCAGCATGTTTAAATAAGTTGAAAAGCCTGCCGTTTTGGAAAGGCTTATCAGTTAATGTATTGGAGCTGAAGTCTCACCTCAATCTTGAGCACCTCATGCTAAGTTCTAAACGAATTTTAGAAAATTATTTGAAAAATGCTTCAGTTGAATTTTCAAATCTAGTCAATCAAGATATTCAAATTACGAAAGAAGCTTCAAAGTATAACCTGATGGTTTATGCAGCTAAAAATTTAAGTGTTGGAAATCGAATCTTTTCTGAATTGAAAAAAAACAAGGAAGCTTTTGAGTTTAAAACTCCCTTATTTGTTTTGCATGCTTAAACGGAAAGTTTATAGTTTAAAAGTGATAACAGGTCTTTTAGCGTGATTTACAATATGCTCACTTAAGCTACCGTTGAGCAATCTAGCAATTCCTTTTCGGCCATGCGTGCCGATGCCTACTACATCCGCATTAATATGTTTTGCATAATTTAAAATCCCGTCTTCCGTATTTTTATCATTCCGAACTACAATTTCTAAATTATGGTCATTTACGGCATCTTTAAATTTTTCAATTTGATCATCAATATGTTCAGAAGTTCTAAATTTTCCAACTGTATTAATGAATACCGTTTTCATTTCAAAATCCATTTCTTTAGCAAACTGAACAGCGCTTTCGTAGGAGTTTGTTGTTTCTAAAGCAAGATTGGTAGCAAATAATAAGGTATTTGCTTTGAAACCTTCTACTTCGCTTTTTATTACTAATACAGGAATTTCAGAATAACGAACAACCTTTTCTGTATTAGATCCTACAAAAACTTCTTTAAGTCCTTCTGCTCCGTGAGACCCCATGACAATTAAATCACATTCATGTTTTTGACTCACCTGCATAATGCCTTCAAAAGCTTCATTAAATTCCACAGTTTCATGAACTTTTATACCTTTCAAATAGCTTTTTTTCATAGCTGCTGTAAAGCGTTGATGAGCTAATTTCATAAAAAAGATAGATTCTGGTAAATCATTACTTACTTTTCCTTGCGAAGGATCAATTAGATCTAGTGGTAAATCAAGCAAGTGTAATAAGAAGATTTCACCATCATGTTTTTTAGCAATTTTGGCTGCAATTTTTAAAGCATTTTCTGCTAGGGGTGAAAAGTCGGTTGGTACAAGAATTTTTTTCATCTAATTTAAGTTTAGTTAAAATTACAAAAACTATCTAATGTTAAAGTATTTTTATTCTATTTTTTTTAAAATTGGGTATGAAATTGCAATGCAAATAATATCCTTCCCTAAAAGTTTTTCAGAACCGTAAATTATGCTTAGATTTGCAAACGATTTTTATAATTGGATGAACGAGGGGACAATAAGTCCCCTCTTTTTATAAGTATGAATACGTTAGCAAGTAAAGCCAAAACATATCTAGAAGAAGCCCTGGAAGAAAATCCACAACTTTATGTGGTATCTTTTGATGTGAATAACGCCAACCATATTAAGGTGGTGATAGATGGAGACCAAGATGTTTCTATTTCAGATTGTATGGCAGTAAGTAGAAAAATTGAACATCAACTGGATAGAGATGAAGAAGACTTTGCAGTAGAAGTTACATCTTTTGGTGTAGGAGAAAAACTAATGTTTCCAAGGCAATTTATTAAAAATATAGGTAGAAAATTGGAAGTTGAAACAGCAAACGAAAAAATAAAAGCTGATTTAGTTGATGCCACAGACCAAACGATAGAATTGCACTGGAAATCTAGAGAGCCAAAACCCGTTGGAAAAGGTAAACATACTGTAGATAATGAGCTTAAGTTAGCTTATAAAGAAATAAAACAAGCAAAAGTGATGATAATATTTAATAAATAAGGATATGGAGAATATCGATTTAATTAATTCCTTTTCTCAGTTTAAGGACGACAAATTTATAGACCGAGTTACCTTAATGGCTATTTTGGAAGAAGTATTCAGAGCAGCATTGAAAAGAAAATACGGAGAAGATGATAATTTTGATATAATCATTAATCCAGATAAAGGTGATTTGGAAATTTGGAGAAACCGAATTGTTGTTACCGACGGTGAGGTAGAGGACGACAACAAAGAGATATCGCTAACCGAAGCCAGAAAAATTGAACCTGACTTTGAAGTTGGTGAAGATGTGTCTGAAGAGGTGAAATTAGTGCACTTAGGAAGAAGAGCTATATTGTCTTTGCGTCAAAATTTGATTGCCAAGATACATGAACATGACAATACAAACATCTTTAAGCAATTTAAAGATTTAGAAGGGGAAATATATACCGCAGAAGTACATCATGTACGTCACAAAGTGGTTATATTGGTAGATGATGATGGAAATGAATTAATTATTCCGAAAGAACATCAAATTCCGCGCGACTTTTATAGAAAAGGCGATTCTGTTCGTGGAGTTATTCACAGTGTAGAATTAAGAGGTAATAAACCTTCTATAATTATGTCTAGAACATCTCCTATGTTTTTAGAAAAATTATTCGAACAAGAAATTCCAGAAGTTTTTGATGGTTTAATTACGGTGAAAGGCTGTGTGCGTGTTCCAGGAGAAAAAGCAAAAGTAGCAGTAGATACCTATGATGATAGAATCGACCCTGTTGGAGCTTGTGTAGGAATGAGAGGATCTAGAATTCATGGTATTGTTCGCGAATTAGGGAATGAAAATATAGATGTAATTAATTATACCAGTAACAAACACTTGTATGTTACTAGAGCTTTAAGTCCAGCTAAAATAGTTTCTTTGACCCTTAATGAAGAAAACAATACTGCAGAAGTATTTTTAAAGCCAGAAGAAGTTTCGAAAGCAATTGGTAGAGGCGGTCATAATATTAGGTTAGCTTGCCAATTAACAGGTTTTGAAATTGAAGTAATTAGAGAAGGTTTGTCTGATGAAGATGTTGAATTAACAGAGTTTACAGACGAAATAGAAACATGGATCATAAACGAATTTAAGAAAATTGGTTTAGATACAGCTAGAAGTATATTAGAGCAAGATCTTCAGGATTTGGTAAGACGTACAGATTTAGAAGAAGAAACTATTGAAGAGGTAATTAGAATTTTAAAAGAAGAGTTTGAAGATTAGTAATTTCAGCTAATCTTTGTGTATTTTTGCAAATTAGAGAGCAATTTATGGCGGAAGCAAAAAAAATAAGATTAAATAAGGTTTTACGAGAGTTTAATATTTCTTTAGACCGGGCGGTAGAATTTCTCAATTCTGAAGGTTACGAAATTGAAGCTAGACCTACTACTAAAATATCAGACCAAGTTTATCAGGTATTATCTGATAATTTTGAGACTGATAAAAGTAAGAGAGCTGCATCAAAAGAAGTAACTGAAGAGAAAAAGAAAGAGAAAGAAGAAATTAGACAAGCTAGGGAAAAAGAACTTCAGAAAATCAAAGATGCAGAAGCTGCTAAAGCTAAAGCTAGAGAAGATGAAGTTTTAAGAGCTAAAGAAAAAGCAAAACTCGCAGGGCCAAAACAAGTTGGGAAAATCGACTTGGATCAAGGTAAGAAAAAAGAAGAAGCTCCCGCAGAAGCTAAGTCTAAGCAAGAAGCTACAAACGAAGATAAAACTTCAAAAGAAGCTCCTAAAAAAGAGACTGCTCCTCAAGCTCAATCTCCACAAAAACCTACAGCTTCTTCGGGCTCAACTAAAAAGCCTGAACAGCCAGCAAAACGCAAAGAAGCAGAACCTGGTGATGAAGGTGGAGGAACACTAGAAACCAACTACACCAAGTTGAAAGGGCCAAACTTTACTGGAGAAAAAATCGATCTTAATCAGTTTAAGAAAAAGAAAAAACCAGAAGAGAAGAAACCTGCTCCTTCGGCTGCAGATAAGAAGAAAAGAAGAAGAAAAAGAATTAATAAAAGTCCTCAAGCAGGAAAAGCCCCTGTGGATAATCGTCGTGGCAAAAGCAAAGCTCCAGGACAAAAAGTTACTCCTAAGGCAGAACCTACGGAAGAAGAAGTACAAAAGCAAATTAGAGAAACGCTTGAAAAACTTCAAGGTAAAGGTGGAAAAGGAAGAGGAGCTCGTTATAGAAAAGATAAGCGTGACCAACACAAACAAAAGACTCAGCAAGAGCAAGAGCAACAAGAAATAGACAACAAAACATTAAAAGTAACTGAATTTGTTACTGTTAACGAAGTGTCTACCATGATGGATGTTCCTGTTACCAAAATTATTTCAGCTTGTATGTCTTTGGGTATGATGGTTACCATGAACCAACGTCTAGATGCAGATACTTTAAGTATTGTAGCTGAGGAATTTGGATTTGATGTAGAGTTTGTTTCAGAAGAAATTGAACCTACAACTAATATTGTTGAAGAAAACCCAGAAGACCTAAAACCACGTGCGCCAATTGTGACAGTTATGGGTCACGTAGACCACGGTAAAACTTCTTTGCTTGATTACATTAGAGAAGAAAATGTAATAGCAGGAGAGAGTGGTGGAATTACACAACATATAGGTGCTTACAGTGTTGAACTTAAAGATGGACAAAAAATAACCTTTTTAGATACTCCAGGTCACGAAGCCTTTACAGCAATGCGAGCTAGAGGTGCGAAAGTTACTGATATTGCTATTATTGTTGTGGCTGCAGATGATGATGTAATGCCGCAAACCAAAGAAGCAATTGCGCACGCACAAGCTGCTGAAGTACCAATTATATTTGCGATCAATAAAGTTGATTTGCCTACTGCCAATCCAGAGAAAATAAAAGAGAAGCTAGCAGCTATGAATTTATTGGTAGAAGATTGGGGAGGTAAAATACAATCTCATGATATCTCAGCAAAACAAGGTACAGGCGTTGCAGATTTGCTAGAAAAAGTGCTTTTGGAAGCGGAAATATTAGACCTAAAAGCCAATCCAGATCGATTGTCTAAAGGTACGGTAGTTGAAGCTTTCTTGGATAAAGGTAGAGGTTATGTTTCTACTATATTAGTTCAAACTGGGACATTAAAAGTAGGAGATTATTTACTAGCTGGAACAACTTCTGGTAAAATAAAAGCCATGCAAGATGAGCGCGGAAACCGAGTTCAGTCTGCTGGACCTTCTACGCCAGTTTCTGTATTAGGTTTAGACGGTGCTCCACAAGCAGGAGATACCTTTAAAGCAATGCAAGACGAGCGTGAGGCTAAAGATATTGCTTCAAAACGTACACAGTTAATGCGTGAGCAAAATGTACGTACGCAGAAACACATTACGCTAGATGAAATAGGAAGACGAATTGCTTTAGGAGATTTCCAAGAATTGAATATCATCTTAAAAGCAGATGTGGACGGTTCTGTTGAAGCCTTAAGCGATAGTTTACAAAAACTTTCTACTGAAGAAATTCAAATTAAGATTATACACAAAGGCGTTGGAGCCATAACGGAATCTGATGTGCTATTAGCTTCTGCTTCAGATGCTGTAATTATTGGATTTAACGTAAGACCTGCCGGAGCAGCAAGACAATTAGCAGATAAAGAAGAAATTGATATCAGAATGTATTCTATTATTTATGATGCTATCAATGATATTAAAGATGCTATGGAAGGCATGCTTTCTCCAGAATTAAAAGAAGAAATAACAGGTAATGCAGAAATTAGAGAAACCTTCAAAATTTCGAAAATCGGAACCATTGCAGGTTGTATGGTAACTTCTGGAAAAATTTACCGTAATTCAAATATTAGAATTATTCGAGATGGTATTGTGGTTCACTCTGGTAAACTATCTACTTTAAAAAGATTTAAAGATGATGTTAGAGAAGTAGCTAAAGGCTACGACTGTGGTATGCAAATCAAGAATTATAACGATATTAAAGAAGGTGATATCATTGAAGCCTACCAAGAGGTAGAAGTGAAGAAAAAACTAAAATAAACGGGACATTCTTATAAAAAGTAAAACCGCTTCTATATGAAGCGGTTTTTTTCTTCTTAATTAAACAAACAACAAAGGCTTACTTTTTTTGCTGATTACGGTAAATAGAATAAAATATCACCACTGCGACAGTAAGTAAGAATCCAAGTAGAAAGAACCAATTTTCACTTAAAAATTCACCTAAATTAAATACATAATCTTCTGGTGTAGTTTCTGGTTTTGGAATTTCACTTTGTAAATACATAACTTATAAATTATTTAAGTAATTACCTAATAAGTCTCTAAATTGGTTGCCATCTGTAAAGCGATGTTTACTCAATTTTTGGTGTGCAGTTAAAGCCCACAAGACCAATTCCATATAAAAATAAATTTCGTTCTCTTTTACATCTTCAATGTGTTTTCGCACAAAAGCTTCCAAGGGTTTAATTTGAATCAATTCTGCACGGTATTCATCATCAGAAACATGGTCTAAAATTTCAACTTGATTTCCTTCATAAAACCATTCTAAAAGAGATTGATATGGAGCTTTGTCACTTTCCTTTTCTAGTTTTTTTAAGGCTGGAAAATACTGCTCATGCTGTTTTTTAATTGCATCTTCTAATAGTTGGAATGCAACTGTATCAGCTCCAGCTTGTTCTCCCTCATAAAGCAATTCTACTTTACCAGTTATCGATGGAATAATACCTATAAAATCAGATAAGCGCACTTGAGTCTTGCTTTCTGCGTTGGCCAAAGCTCTTCGTTCAGCTGTACTGATTAAATTTTGATAAGCAGTAATACTCAATCTAGCACTTACTCCACTTTTAGCATCTACATATTCACTTTCACGTGCTTCAAAACTGATTTGCTCAAGCAAGTCTTTGGCAATTTCTGGAACACTGATCATCGTTTCTTGTTCAGCATTTAATTTTGCTTCTTGCTGGGTAATTATTTTTGCAGTTTTTATCTCTTTAGGATAGTGTGTTAAGATTTGTGAACCAATTCGGTCTTTAAGCGGAGTTACTATGCTTCCCCTATTGGTATAATCTTCTGGATTTGCAGTGAATATAAATTGCAAATCCAATGGTAAACGTAATTTGAATCCTCTAATTTGGATATCACCTTCTTGAAGAATATTAAATAAAGCTACCTGTATTCTAGCCTGTAAATCTGGAAGTTCATTTATTACAAAAATACAGCGATGTGCCCTTGGAATCATGCCAAAGTGAATAACGCGTTCATCGGTATAATTCAAGCGTAGATTTGCAGCTTTTATAGGATCAATATCTCCAATTAAATCTGCCACTGAAACATCTGGGGTTGCTAGTTTTTCAAAAAATCGATCATTTCGATGTAACCAAGAAATAGGTGTCTTATCTCCATGTTCTTCTATTTGTTCTTTTGCAAATCTTGAAATAGGTTGTAAAGGGTCATCATTTATTTCCGAGCCTTCTACCACAGGAATATATTCATTTAATAAGGTAATTAAATTTCGTGCAATTCTAGTTTTTGCTTGACCTCGAAGTCCTAACAAATTAATGTTATGTCTAGAAAGGATAGCACGTTCTAGCTCAGGTATTACTGTGTTTTCAAAACCATGAATTCCTTCAAAAGGATTTTCTTGTTTTTTAATCTTTTGAATTAAATTCGATCGTAATTCATCTTTTATATGCTTAGAAGTATAGCCTGATGCTTTTAAGTCTCCTAGTGTTTGTATAGTTTCAATTTTCATATTATCGCATTCTTTTTTTTCGGTTGTTTTCATAATCTTCAAAAATCATTTCTCCTAGTCCTTCTAAACCTGCATATATAGCTTTTCCTCGATTACTTGCTGTAAACTCTTCAACAAATCTTCGTAAATAGGGATCTGATGTAATCATGAAGGTAGTGATGGGGATGTTTAATTTTCTGGCTTGAGCAGCCATGTTGTAACATTTTTCAGTAATGAAAGGATCCAAGCCAGCACTGTTTTTGTAATACGTACCATCTGCCATTTTTAAGCAACTTGGCTTTCCATCTGTAATCATAAATATTTGTTTGTTAGCGTTTCTTTTGCGGCGCAAAAGATCCATAGCCAACTGTAAACCTGCTACGGTATTGGTATGATATGGACCTACCTGAAGATACGGTAAATCTTTTATTTTCACAGGCCAAGCATCGTTTCCAAATACAATGATATCAATACTGTCTTTTGGATAACGAGTAGTAATCAGTTCTGCAAGTGCCATGGCGACCTTCTTTGCAGGTGTGATTCGGTCTTCACCATACAATATCATACTATGGCTAATGTCTATCATCAAAACCGTACTCATCTGGCTATTATGGGTAGTTTCCTTAACAACCAAATCCTCTTCCGTGAGTTGAAAATCTCCAATTCCGTGATTTACTTGTGCGTTCTTTATTGAATCTGTCATCGAGATTTTGTCTAATGCATCTCCAAATTGATAATCGCGTAAAACTCCAGTTTCTTCGTCTCCGCTCCCGGTATATTTTGTTTTATGTTGACCAGAACGTGTTTTTTTGAGCTTGCCAAAGATTTGTTCCAAGGCTCTTTTTCTTATTGCTTGTTCCGTTTTATCTGTTATTTTTAAACCGTTTTTTCCATCGGGCTGCACTTCTTCACGTAAGTAACCTTTCTTCTTTAAGTCTTCAATAAAATCATCTAGGCTGTAATCTTCCGTAGTAAGTTTATACTCTTTGTCAAGTTGTTTTAACCAGTCCATGGCTTCGTCAAAATCACCTGAAGTATAAGTAATGAGTTCTTTAAATACTTCAAATAAACGCTCAAATGGCGAAGTGTTTTTTGCTTCATATTGGCTAAAGCGAAATCCAGAGGAATTAAATTTTTTTTCCATAGTTTAAAAGTAGTAGTATTTAAAGGAATACAGACTAAGTAATTGTTAAACTGCGGCTAAATTTTGCTACTACTATTCTGCTCTAGTTTGGCTCTTGCTACATACTTGTTTTTGAATTTGTATACCAAAACACTAGAACGAATTAGCATCCACACAAAAAAGGCAATCCAAATTCCATGCAATTTTAATTGAAAATAATCGGCTATTAATAAAGTAGGGATAAAGCCTAAACACGTAGCAAAAAAAAGCAAGTTTCTTAGGTATTTAGCTTCGCCCATTCCTTTGAAAATACCATCAAACATAAAGGCAATGGCATTTACTGGTTGCATGATTAAGACCATCCAAAAAACACTTTCAAATACTTCTAAAACAGCTTCATCCTTGTTGAAAATCAAACCGATTTCAACATAAAACAGACTGCAAATCAAAATTAATACAACGGCTATACCAACTGCATATTTACTTATATCTTTGCTTAAATTCCATAGTTTGAGATAGGCTTTTTCGCCTAGTAATTTTCCTCCAATGGCATTTCCTGCATTAGCATAACCATCAATAAAAAAAGAAAAGAATAACCAAATATTCATCAATATACTTTGGGCAGCGATATAGGAATCTCCGTATCCTACAGCATATCTGTTCGCAAGGAATATGGCAATGTTTAAGAACAATGTCCGAAAAAACAAATTACCGCTCATGATCAATAGGGATTTCATTTCTGGATTGATGTTTAGGCTTAGCTTCAGGTGAAATGGTGTTTTTTTGAAAAAGAAATACAATGCCATAATGAGCATTACGAACTGGGCAGCAAGACTTGCCCAAGCAGCCCCCAAAATATGAAATCCTTCAAACCAGCCTTCAACTCCATAGACTAAAAGGAAATTTAAGGCTATGTTTACGGCTGCACCTGTTAAACTACACTGCATTGCCCAAATCGTGTTTTGAAGCCCACGAAACACTCCAAACAAGGCAAACGTAATCAAGGTTAGTGGAAACCCTAAGGCACGAATTCGATAGTAGTCTATGGCATAATTCAGGATTAATCCATCTGCATTGTAAGCTCTAAAAATGAACTCTGCTAAAAACGCAGTACTGAAATAAATTAATAAGCTAAGCAAGAAATTGAATAGGATGACCTGTGGAACTAATGTTTTTACTCGGTGGATACGCTGTTGCCCTAAACGCTGTGAAACCACAGCAGAAATAGCTGTTTTGGTTTGTGCAATAATCCAAATAATAGCCGAAAGAAAAGAACCAACAATACCAACGGCAGCTAAAGCTTCAACCGGATTTTCTTGTACGTTTCCAATAATGGCAATATCTGCCAAAGAAATCAATGGTTCTGCAACACCAGCAATTATCGCAGGGATGGCAATTTTATTTATATCTCTAAAACTTACTTTTTGCATGTTACAAATTCGCTAAACAACGTTCTAACGCCATTCCACGTGAGCCTTTGATTAAAATAGTCTTATTTTTTAAGGTCTTGATTTGTAAATAGTTTGCTAATTCTTGGAAGTTTTTAAAAGCAAGTACTTGGTCTGTTTGGCTTTGGTTGGCTTCTTCAAAAAATGAACCACAAAGTATTATGGTGTCAAATTGAAGCTGCAATGCCAGTTTAATAACCTGTTGATGTTCTTTTAGTGAGTCTTCGCCAATTTCAAACATATCTCCTAAAATAAGCATCTTATTGTTGGCTTCCAAATCATGGAAGTTTTCTAAAGCTACTTGCATGCTACTGGGATTGGCATTGTAAGCGTCTAATAGGATAGCGTTGTTTTTAGTTTGCAAAAGCTGAGAACGATTATCTTCTGTGGTGAAGCTCTCAATTCCTTTTTTGATGTCTTCTGCGGTCACATTAAAGTACTCTCCAATTCCAATGGCAGCTGCAATGTTTTTGAAATTATACGCCCCGAATAAATCACTTTTTATTTCTTTTCCTTGGTAACCAACTACTACTTTAGGATGCGTTTTAATCAATTTTACTTGGCAGTCTGCTGCTTCAATTCCAATACTGAAGCGCTTCGCTTTTGCTGTTTTTTCAACTTGTAATTCATCATCCGCATTGATAAAGAGCGTTCCCTTATTTGCAATGATGTGTTTATACAATTCAGATTTGCCTTTTATCACACCTTCAATTCCACCAAATCCTTCTAAATGGGCTTTTCCAAAATTTGTAATATAGCCAAAATTAGGTTCTGCTATTTTACAGAGCGCAGCAATTTCGCTTTGATGATTGGCTCCCATCTCAACTATTCCAATTTCAGTTTTTTCATTAAAAGATAGCAAGGTAAGAGGAACCCCAATATGATTATTTAGGTTTCCTTTTGTTGCTTGCGCATTCAATTTTTGTTGAAGCACATTTGAAATTAATTTTTTTGTAGTTGTTTTTCCGTTGCTTCCTGTGATAGCGATAACAGGCAAGTCCAAAAATCTTCTATGGTAGTTTGCAAGTTCTTGCAGGCATTTTAAGACTTCTTCACAATGAAAAAAAGCTTTGTTCTCCAGTTTTTTATCATCGACAACTGCTTGTGTAGCTCCATTTTTAAGGGCTAATTCAGCATATTCATTTCCATTAAAATGTTCTCCTTTTAAAGCAAAAAAAATAGTGTTTGGTTCAATTTTCCTTGTATCTGTAGAAATTCCATTACTATTTAGAAAGAGAGTATGTAATGCTGCTAAATTCATGAGCTATTTTTTATAGATGTTAAAAAGCCCAAACATAAAGAATGGGCTTGTTTTAAGTAGTAAAAAGAAAAATTAATTATTTTCTAGATCTTCCTTTTTGTCCTGATTTTGATCCCACTCTAGACATTGCATTTCTAAAACCAATAAAGTCTGTAGACATGTGTTGTGGGTAATATCTTCTTTGAGCTGGGTCTAACCAGTATGCTCTATCTCTCCATGAACCACCTTTGTAAACCCTTACTTCATCATCAATAAGCGTAGTACGGTCATCACTTTTGTCACGATTTCTTACCATTTCTCCAGTATTAGGGTCAACGCTAATTTCGTTTTCGGGAGAATTATACATTTTATTCTTAACTTCTACGTTTGTTTGGTCAAAGTATATTGAAGATTCTTGATCTCCATCTCTATAATCTACGTTGTAACTTTCATCGAACTGAGTACGTAAATAAGTTTCTTCCTCACCTAAAGCTTGTTTTTTTATTTCCCCTGGTAAGTTAGTAGCTACTATTTTTCCATTTGCTAATGTATCGTAAACTACTTCAGTTGGGTCTAAAACCTTTACAGTACCATCATCGTTAATTACGTTTTTTGTATATGAATTACCACGGTAATAGTTGAAGTCATTGAATTCATTATCAATAATTGGTCTGTATACATCGGCTACCCATTCTGCCACATTTCCTGCCATATCATATAAGCCATAATCATTTGGCTCGTAAGACATAACTTGAGTTGTAATAGCTGCACCATCATCACTCCAGCCAGCGATACCGCCATAATCTCCAGTGCCTTGTTTAAAGTTTGCTTTTTGGTCACCTAAGGTTTTTCTATTGTTTGATCGTGTATATTGACCATCCCAAGGGTATTTTTTTCGACCACGGTAAGAGTTATAATCACGAATTGAAGATTGTCCTAAAGCAGCATATTCCCATTCAGATTCAGTAGGTAAACGGTAATCTGGTAATAAGATACCATCTTTTAACTGAACAAATTTATCACGTTGCTCTCCATTTTCATCCTGATATCCTTTATCTTCAGAATTTTTACCACCTAATAATTTTTCTTCATCACCTCCATATACTTGCGTAGGACTATTAATGTATGTTTCTGTTGAAAAAACGGAACCCGATTCAGAATTGAATCTCGCCTCTTCGCCAGTGTATTTTTCTTGTTCTAATTTCTTCTCGTTTACACGATCTGTTCTCCATTTACTGAATTCAACAGCTTGCAACCAAGTTACACCAACAACAGGATAATTCTGGCTAGCAGGATGTCTTAGGTAATTATTGGTCATATTTTCATTGAATCCAAGTGGATTTCTCCAAACTAAGGTGTCTGGTAAAGCTCCATAATAAATGTTTTTGAAATTCGATTCAGATGGAGGGAATGTCTTCTTCAACCAGTCTAAATATTCTAAATACATAACATTAGTGACTTCATGTTCATCTATATAAAATGATTGCACGTGCTGTTGTGTAGGAGTATTGTTCCAATCTTTCATTGGATCGTCTTGAACTTTACCCATGGTATAGGTTCCTCCTTCAACTAAAATCAAACCAGGACCGGGTTCTTGGTCTTCATAGTCGGTTTGGTACTTTGTACCGCCCTCTTTACCGCTTAAGTCCCATCCAGTACCGTCGGAATATCGATCTCCTTTTTGAGAAGATGAACAGCCGATAACACTTCCAATTACAGCAAATAACACAGGGAGTTTCCAAAAAGATTTACATTTCATAATGATAATTTTATCCTAAAAAATAGATTCGCAATATACTAATTAACGAAATAAAATCAAGTTTATTTTTAATAATTAGAGAATGACTCTTTATTTTATTCAAAAAAAGTATTTTTGAACTCAAATAATACCTTCACAAAGTTTGCGTTATGTTATATAACAAGTTGAAATGAGAATGAGAAAAAAATTAGTTTATTTATTTATATTGACTTCTTTTGTTGGTTTTGCACAAAATCAACAAATAGAATTGGAGTGGAATGATAAAGAAAATATATCTGCAAATGCAGATATCCCCTTTTATATTCCTAGTTTTAATCCCACCTATCGCAATTATGATTTGGTAGAAAAAGAACTAACCTATGTTCGAAATTTTGATGGAGCTGCATTTTATGAAATCATAAATCCTGTTTTTGAAAATGTTCAGGCTGCTTTGTTAGAGAATATTAATGTAGAAAATAATAGTTTTACTTATCAATTTAGTACTGCAAATGCTAGAGGAAATGCTAAAACTATACTTGAATTATATCCTTTTGTAAAAGTCAATAACCAAGTGCAGCGCTTAGTTAGTTTTACGTTAAGGCAAGTTTCATCAAGGCCAAATACTTATAGTAATAGTAAAAATGGAGATGTCGTTTCAGGTATAGAAAATAGTGTTCTGGCAGCAGGTAAGTGGAAGAAATTTTATGTTGAAGAATCTGGAATACATCGCATCGATTTTAGTTTTTTACGAGATTTAGGATTTTCTGCTGAAGAAATTAATCCCAATACATTAAAAATTTACAGCCATGGAGGTAAAATGCTACCACTGGTTAATGCAGATACCCCAACTCATTTTTTCGGTTTACCTGAAATCCCTCTTCAACTGAATTTGGCTAACCCAAATACTCTAGTTCAGGGAGATGATGTTTATTTTTATGCCGAAGCCACAGAAGGATATTATTCCCCAGATAATGAAACTCACTTGAATTTGTATGCAGACCGTGCTGAATATTTTGTAACTTTTAGCGGTGGTTCAGGGAAAAGAGTAGCTCCTGCAGTTGAGCCAACCACCAATCCTAACCAAGTAATTACAACTTTTAACGATGCTCGATATTACGAAGTTGATGAAACTTCGCTATCTTTAGTAGGCAGACGTTGGTTCGGCGACCGTTTTGATATTACAACACAGCGTAATTACAACTTTAATTTTCCAAATTTAGTAACTTCAGAGCCTATACAGCTTAGGATTTTGATAGGCGCTATTGCCATCAATGGAACTTCGATGAGTGTTGGGTTTAATGGGGAAGTTTTAGGAACTCCAGGTATTGGCTCTTCAAGTGAAAATGCACCATCAAGCGGATCAACTTTCTCTAGAACTGTGAATTCAACAACAGATGATATTTCTATTTCTTTGACCTACAATAAACAAGGAAATCCTGCTGCTCGTGGTTTTTTAGATTACATTCGTTTGGAAGCGGTTCGTGATTTATCAGGAACTGAAAATCAATTTTCTTTTCAAAAAAATGATGTAGTTCAACAAATAGGAGTAGGAGAATATGTAGTGAGCAATGCAAGCCAAATTGAACAAATATGGGATATTACAGATATACATGAAGTTGCCGCTTATCAAAACACGAATAATCAAAGTAATTTTAGTTTTAAAGCGAACTTAGGCGAGTTAAAGACTTATCAAACTTTTATGCCTTCAGATGTATTTAGGCCTATAATAGATCAAAGTAATAGAAACGTAACCAACCAAAATCTAAAAGGAAGTATTTTAAAAAATGCGCAAGGTCAATTTGAGGACATAGATTATTTAGTAATTACGCACCAAGATTACCTATCTCAAGCCAATAGATTGGCCAACTTACGAGGAAATGTTAGTGATTTGACTACGCGAGTAGTTACGCTTAATCAAATTTACAATGAATTTAATTCAGGCAAACAAGATATTTCTGCTATTCGAAATTTCATAAGGTACATTTATTATAATGCTTCTACTCCAGAAAACCGATTGAAATTTGTTGCTTTAGTTGGAGATACCTCTGTAGATTACAAAGACCGTTTACCGGGAAATAATAATATTGTCCCTACCTATCAAAATATTGGAAGTTTTGCAACTACTTCTAGCTCATTTATGTCAGACGATTTTTTTACCATGATGGATCCTGATGAGGGAAATATGAGTTCGAATAATTTAATGGATCTCGCCATTGGTAGAATTGTAGCAGACACTCCCCAATTAGCCAATGAAATGATTACTAAAATCGAAGATTTTGAAAGCAGGCCTTCTTATGAAAGCTGGAGAAATAATTTTCTGTTGATTTCGGATGATGTGGATGATAATTGGGAACATAATCAAATACAAGTTCAATTGGATAATTTGGGTGATGAAATTTCATTAAATAAACCTAATATCAACGTTAAAAAAATACATACTGATGCATTTCAACAAATATCCTCAGCGGGTGGAGATCGTTATCCAGAGGTAAATAAAGCCATTACTGATGAAGTTGAGTTAGGTGTTTCTGTTATGAATTATTTTGGCCATGGCGGAGAAGAAGGCTTAGGTCAAGAACGAATTGTTACTGCTGGTAATGTTCAATCTTGGAGAAATAGGTTTAGGTATAATGTTTTTGTAACGGTAACTTGTGAATTTACCAAATTCGATAATCCACTAAGAGTTACCGCAGGGGAATTATGCTATCATAACCCACAAGGAGGTCCTGTTTCCATGATTACCACAACACGAGCAATTGGAGTGGGAGCAGGTGTTAGTTTTAATAACACACTAGCACCATTTTTATTTGATTATGAAGAAACGGGTATTAGTATTGGAGAAGCAGTAAGATTAACTAAGAATAGTTTAGGCGGTAATGGCAAGCGAATTGTTTTTTACATAGGAGATCCAGCTTTAAAGTTGCCTTACGGTGAGCCTAATATCAGGTTGACGAGTTTAAACGATCAACCTTTTGATCAAGCAACAGATACCTTAAAAGGATTAAGCAAGGTTAAAATTAAAGGTGAAATTGTAAATGCTAGCGGAAACCGAATTACCAATTACAGTGGTAAATTAACTACAACGCTTTTTGATAAACGAATTGATCGTTCCACGCTTGGTAATAACGGAATTGCAGGCAACGATGGACTTTTAATTCTAGATTTCACTACTTTAGGAGAAACTCTTTTTAAAGGACAGTCCACCATTACTGAAGGTGCTTTTGAAGTAGAATTTATTTTGCCGAAAGATACCCGTGTTCCCGTAGAGAATGGCAGAGTTAGCATGTATGCCGTAAGAGATAATATCCTGGAAGAACAAGTTGGGCATTCTAATGAAATTTTAGTAGGCGGAATCAACGAAGATGCTCCAGAAGATGACGAAGGACCAATTATACAATTGTTTATGAATGATGAAACTTTTGTAGATGGAGGAATAACTGATAATTCACCATTTATTTTAGCCAATTTAGAAGACATGAGCGGAATCAATACTGCAGGAGGAATTGGTCATGATATAGTAGCAATTCTAGATGAAGATGATGAAAATCCATTTGTCTTGAACGAATATTATGAAGCCGAAGCAGATGACTTTACCCGTGGAAAAGTATATTATCAATTACGGGATTTAGAAGAAGGCCTTCATACTTTAAAATTTAGAGCTTGGGATACCTACAATAATTCCTCTACAGCTGAAATTCAGTTTACGGTTTCTAGCAACGAAAACTTAAGCATTACACGCGTTTTAAATTACCCCAATCCATTTACAGATTATACTGAATTTTGGTTTAACCACAATCGTCCTTTTGAGCCTTTAGAGGTTCAAGTGCAGGTATTTACTATAACAGGTAAAGTGGTGTGGTCTCAAAATCAATTAATTAATACAGATGGTTTTCTGTCTAGAGATATTACTTGGAATGGCAGAGATGATTTTGGAGATCGAATTGGGAAAGGAGTTTATGTATACAAACTCACCGTACGTTCCACCTTAACAAACCATAAAACAGAAAAATACGAGAAGCTAGTTATTCTCTAATTCTAAATAAACCTATATTTGCAAACATTTAAATTTTTATGAAGAAATTATTTTTACCTCTAATAGTATTACTTGTAACCCCATCTATTATATTCAGTCAAACTGAACCTGTTAGACCAATTACAACAGCAGTCCCTTTTTTGAATATAGCTGCAGATGCACGCTCTTCTGCAATGGGAGATCAAGGTATTGCGACCCCAGTAGATGCTTTTTCTCAACAATGGAATCCAGCTAAATTTGCTTTTTCTGAAACCAAACAAGGAGTAGGATTTGGATATACTCCATATTTAAGAGAATTAGTAGATGACATTAATTTAGGTACGCTTACCTACTTTAACCGGATAAACGATAGAAGTTCTTTTTCTGTTGGCCTGCGTTATTTTGGTCTGGGAGGTGTTGAACTTCGCCAAACTGCAGAACAAGTTGAAAGAGAAGTGGAACCTAACGAATTGGCTTTCGACTTGAGTTATGCTTTACGCCTAAGTGAAAATTTATCTATGGCCGTAACCGGCAGGTATTTGCGTTCAGATTTAAGAATTCCAAGTGATATACAAGATGCAACAGCTGCCAATAGTTTTGCTGCAGATATTCATGCATTTTATCGTGGTCCAGAAAAAATCTACCAAAACTTCAACGGTAGATGGCGAGGCGGTGCAGCCATTACTAACATTGGTCCAAAAGTGAGTTATAGTAATGATGGTTTTGATAATTTTATTCCAACTACTTTCAAAATTGGTGGAGGTTTCGATTTTATTTTAGACCCATCTAGTACCATTGGAGTTTACTTAGAAGCCAACAAATTATTAGTACCCACTCCTCCTGAATTAACACCTGGTATCACTACAGAAGAGCAAATTGAAAACAATAATAGGATTGAAGACTACAGAAATCAGAGCCAATTTGGAGCTATTTTTTCATCTTGGAATGATGCTCCAGACGGTTTATCTGAAGAGTTTAGCGAAATTACCTGGTCTTTGGGTGCAGAATATTGGTATGAAGATAGTTTTGCTATCCGAGCGGGTTATTTTTATGAAGCGCCTGAAAAAGGTTTTCGCCAATATGCTACGCTTGGTTTTGGATTCAAATATACTTCTGTAATTATTGATGCTTCTTACTTATTTTCTACGGCACAGGGAGTAACAAACCCGCTGGAAGGAACATTGCGTTTTTCCATCTCATTCAATATTGGAGAGAAAGCATACGTAGAATTTTAAAGCAACTCATGGAAAAAAAGCAGATTATCACAGAAATTGAGGTCTATGAAAATGTAAGTGAAATCCCTGAAAATGTTCAGCAATTAATCCAAAAAGCTAAGGAAATTAGGTTAAACGCTTATGCTCCTTATTCTAAATTTTTAGTTGGTGCTGCAATTTTGCTAGAAAATGGTGAAGTAGTAACAGGAAGCAATCAAGAAAATGCCTCTTATCCTTCTGGATTATGTGCAGAACGCACTGCAATATATGCGGCAGGAGCCAATTTTCCAGATCAAAAAATTTTACAGATTGCAATTACAGCAGGGCCAAAAGATAGAGCCAATGCCATTCCTGTGCCACCTTGTGGAGCTTGCCGTCAAGCTATTGCAGAATATGAGCAAAAACAAAAGCAATCTATTGAAGTCTATTTTATGGGAAAAACAGGGAAAGTTTGTAAAGTAGACTCTTTGTTGAAGCTTTTACCTTTGGCATTCAATCGTGATTTTTTGTAGTTCAACAAGCATTATAACAAGTCAAAAATGATGAGTTATTGCTTTACAGATTTAAGGTCTGTTGAAAAAAAATACTTTATTGATCTGTAAAAAAGGAGTGTTTCTTAATGTTGAAGTACAAACAACTGTAAAGAAATCTATATAAAACCGTACAATTCCAACTGGATTTGTCTGCGTAAATTAACTTATAAGAGCAGGGTTTGAAATTGCATAAGGCGTATTTAGAGCCTAGAATAAAGGAAAAGCAACAAGCAAGAGTTGTTTCGTTGTTAGCTTCCAACTTCTATCCTCTATTTTTATAGAGTTTATTTGTCTGGTGTCTGCTTGAACTGTGTTTGCTTTTATAAACTTAGCTGAATCATCCTAGCATTAGTTTAGTTTGGGAAAACCAAGTAGGGGTTCTGTCTAATGTTGTAGGCTTCAAATAAAACTTTCATTTCTTTTTTTCCTTAGGCTTATTATAAATCTTAAAGTGTTTTCAATTCTTATTAATTGTGTTACTTTTGTAATTCTGTTTTTTAAACTAAATTAGATTTTAGCTTAAGGTAAACAGCTAGATTTATAAGCATAAAACATTTTTTGAGATGAAAAAAATCACCAAAAAGACATACCTAAACTGGTATGAAGAAATGTCCTTCTGGCGAAAGTTCGAAGATAAGCTTGCTCAAGTTTATATTCAGCAAAAAGTTAGAGGTTTCCTTCACTTATACAATGGTCAAGAAGCCATTTTAGCAGGTTCATTACATGCAATGGATTTAACCAAAGACCGTATGATTACAGCTTATCGTAATCACGTACAGCCAATTGGCATGGGGGTTGACCCAAAGCGTGTCATGGCAGAATTGTATGGTAAAGGTACAGGAACATCTCAAGGATTAGGCGGTTCTATGCACATCTTTTCTAAAGAACATCGGTTTTATGGCGGTCATGGTATTGTGGGAGGACAAATCCCACTAGGAGCTGGTCTTGCTTTTGCTGATAAATATTTTAAAAGAGATAATGTTACCTTATGTTTTTTAGGCGATGGTGCTGCAAGACAAGGATCACTTCACGAAACTTTAAATATGGCAGTTAACTGGAATTTACCTGTTGTTTTCTGTGTAGAAAATAATGGTTATGCCATGGGAACATCTGTAAAAAGAACATCTAGCCAAGAAGATATTTGGAAACTCGGTTTGGGTTATGAAATGCCTTGTGGTCCAGTAGATGCTATGAATCCTGTAAAAGTTGCAGAAGCAATGGACGAAGCTATTGAACGAGCTCGTTCTGGAAAAGGCCCTACCTTTTTAGATTTAAAAACCTACCGATATAGAGGACATTCCATGAGTGATGCTCAAAAGTATAGAACAAAAGACGAAGTTGAAGAATACCAAAAAATAGACCCAATTGCTCAGGTAAAAGAGGTTATTTTAGAAAAGAAATACGCTACCGAAGAAGAACTGAAAGAAATGGATAAACACGTAAAAGAACGTGTAAAAGAATGTGAGCAATTTGCAGACGAATCTGATTTCCCTGAAAAAAGCGTTATGTACGACGTAGTATACGAACAAGAAGATTATCCTTTTATTCCACATAAATTATAATATCTTATGGCAGAAGTAGTAAACATGCCTAGACTCAGCGACACCATGGAAGAAGGTGTGGTTGCTAAATGGCTAAAACAAAAAGGAGATAAAGTTGAAGAAGGCGATATTTTAGCTGAAATTGAAACTGATAAAGCCACCATGGAGTTTGAATCTTTTCACGATGGTGTTTTGTTGCACATCGGGATTGAAGAAGGCGAAGGAGCTCCGGTAGATTCTCTTTTAGCCATTATTGGTGAAGAGGGCGAAGATATTAGTGATCTTTTAGAAAATTCTAAATCTGATGCTAAAGAAGATAAAGATAAAAAAGAGGATAAAGAAGATTCTGAAAAAGAAACCTCTTCATCCAAAGAAAAATCAGATACTAAATCTGATGCAGATTCAGATGAAGATCATGCTGAAATACCAGAAGGCGTTGAGGTTGTTACTATGCCTAGACTTAGTGATACCATGGAAGAAGGGACAGTTGCTACTTGGTTGAAAAAAGTTGGTGATAAAGTTGAAGAAGGAGAAATTCTTGCTGAAATTGAAACCGATAAAGCAACCATGGAATTTGAATCTTTCTATGCTGGTGAATTACTTTACATAGGTATAGACGAAGGCGAATCTGCTCCTGTAGATGATGTTTTGGCTATCATAGGACCAAGTGGTACTGATGTAGATGCCGTATTAAAATCAGTAAAATCTGGTGGAGGTGAAGCTAAAAAACCTTCAAAAGCAGATGATAGTAACGGAACTTCTGAGGATGAAAATTCAACAGGTGATTCAGAGACGCAAACCAATTCGACTAAGAAAAAAGATGGAGAACGCATTTTTGCTTCCCCATTAGCTAAGAAAATTGCCGAAGATAAAGGTTATGATTTAGCTGAAATAGATGGTACTGGAGAAAATGGGCGAGTGGTTAAGAAAGATGTAGAAAATTACACACCAAAAGCTACTAGTAATAAAGAACAACAAGCCAAAACCGAAAGCAAACCACAAACAGAAGAAAGTAAACCAATGGAAACTTACGTTCCAGCGGGTGAAGAATCTTTTGAAGAAGTGAAAAATTCGCAAATGCGAAAAACCATTGCCAAACGTTTACTAGAGTCTAAAAATTCTGCTCCACATTACTATTTGAATATAGAAGTGAATATGGATGATGCCATGGCTTCCCGTAAGCAAATCAATGCTATGCCAGACACCAAAGTTTCGTTTAACGATTTGGTTATAAAGGCTTCAGCAATGGCATTGCGCAAACACCCTCAAGTAAATACCCAATGGAAAGAAGATGTTATGCGCTATGCAAAACACATACATATTGGTGTGGCAGTTGCTGTAGATGAAGGTTTAGTAGTTCCAGTGCTAGAATTTGCAGACCAACAAACGCTTACTCAGATTGGCAATAATGTGAAAAGCTTAGCTGGTAAAGCAAGGAATAAAAAGTTACAGCCAAAAGAAATGGAGGGAAGCACTTTTACGGTTTCTAATTTAGGCATGTTTGGTATTACAGAATTTACAAGCATCATAAATCAACCCAACTCGTGTATTTTATCTGTGGGTACCATAGTGGAAAAACCAGTGGTTAAAAACGGAGAAATAGTTGTAGGAAACACCATGAAGCTTACATTAGCTTGTGATCATAGAACGGTTGATGGTGCAACAGGAGCTCAATTTTTACAAACTTTAAAAACTTATTTAGAAAATCCAGTAACCATGCTGGCATAACCTAAATTGAATAGATTATAAAAGCCTGCAATTTGCAGGCTTTTTTGTTTAAAAAACTTCCTGAAAGATAAGCTGTGAAAATAGCCTATAGATAAATTCATTTTTTCTATTTTTAGGGTCTCAAAATAAATTGAATGAACTACGTCTCTTCTTTAGGACTTTATTTAATCATGATCAAAGATACCTTTCGCAGGATGACAAAGCGAAGTGTTTTGTGGAGATTGATTTTTCAAGAAATAAATGACCTGGTTTTAAAATCCATAGGTATCGTTGTTTTCATTTCCTTTTTTATAGGTGCTGTAATTACCATTCAAACAGCTTTGAACTTAACCAATCCTTTAATTCCTAAAGAATTGATAGGCTATGCGGCTAGGCAGTCTATCTTGCTGGAGTTTGCACCTACTTTTGTCTCCGTAATTATGGCAGGAAAAGTAGGTTCTTATATCACTTCAAGTATTGGTACTATGCGTGTAACTGAACAAATAGATGCGCTAGAAGTTATGGGAATCAATGCGCTAAACTATCTTGTTTTTCCTAAGATTATAGCCATGCTGGTTTATCCGTTTTTAATTGGTATCTCTATGTTTGTCGGAATAATGGGGGCATATTTAGCAGGAGTGTATGGTGGATTTTTAGATGGAGATCAGTTTTTAACAGGTTTAAAAGATGATTTTATTCCTTTTCATTTGTTTTATGCTTTTTTCAAAACCTTTGTATTTGCATTTTTACTGGCTACAATACCAGCTTTTCATGGGTTTTATATGAAAGGAGGCGCCTTGGAAGTAGGGAAAGCTAGTACAACTTCTTTTGTATGGACAAGTGTGGTCATCATTATCACAAACTACATAATTACTCAACTTTTACTAAGCTAATGATTAAAGTAGATAACTTATATAAATCCTTTGGAGACACAGAAGTGCTGAAAGGCATCAGTACATCCTTTGAAAAAGGCAAGACCAATTTAATTATAGGTCAGTCTGGATCTGGAAAAACTGTCTTTTTAAAAAATCTAGTAGGTTTATTTCATCCTGAAAAAGGATCTATTTATTATGATGAGCGTAGGTATCAAGATTTATCTCCAAAAGAACGGAGGGATTTGCGTAAGGAGATAGGTATGGTTTTTCAGGGAGGAGCATTGTTCGATTCTATGAACATAGAAGAAAATGTAAAGTTTCCTTTGCGCATGTTTACTAAGCTCACTTCAGCTGAAATGAAAAATCGCGTAGAAGAGGTTTTAGAACGCGTAAATTTAGAAAATGTAAATCAACGCTTCCCCGCAGAAATAAGCGGCGGAATGCAAAAGCGAGTTTCTATTGCTAGAGCCATTGTTAACCGACCTAAATTTTTATTTTGTGACGAACCTAATTCTGGTCTTGATCCTAGAACAGCAACGGTAATTGATAATTTGATTCAAGAACTTACTAAAGAATACGATATTACTACTATAATCAACACCCATGATATGAATTCTGTTTTTGAAATAGGCGAAAAAATAGTGTATTTACAAAATGGTGTTTTGGCTTGGGAAGGAACTAAAGATGAAATACACCACAGCGATAATAAAGATTTATCTGATTTTGTGTATTCTTCAGATTTGTTCAGAAAGGTGAAAAAGGCTTATCAAAAGGGGTTGTAGATTCAATAAAAAAAATAACAGCATCAATTCTATTCAAGTTTATACATCACAGACCCTAATCATTTATTACGTAGATTATTTTTTTTCAATAATATCTACATTCACTTTCTTTTGTTTCAATTTAAAACTAAGCCAAGCGGAAAGTTTTTCTTCAAAATCTTTTCTTTCTGAAACCTCTAGTGGTTCTTTCCACGTAATTTTAAAATAAGGAATGGTGTCTAATTTGTTGAAATCTGTTGAAAGTAATTCTGCAAATTCTACATTTTCTACTTGACTATAATTCAATCTTATTTCTTGTGCAATATCTTCAAACGGAACATATTTTACGCTAGCTTTTATGACTTCCATTTGTTTTTTTAATTCTTGAATCTCTTTTGTCTTTACTATAATATCTAAAGAATCACGGCTCTTCAATTCCATGATGTACTTCATTTGGTCAAAATTCTCTGAACTTTCGTTTTGAAGAATTTTCAATTTTGCGCCTTTTAATTCGGAATAACTATTCATTTTATTTTTCCATAAATCAATAACAGACTCAGGAATTTCCTTTCCTAAAAAAGATACTTCAATTTCAGGTTCAAGACCAGCATGATAACTAATTACAGTTGCGTTTTTTTGAATAAAAGCACCTTTGTACGTTATTAATTCTTCCTCTACAAAACGATTGGCATCCTGTTCAAAATAGGATTCTTGTAGAAGGTTGTAAAAAAGATAGACACTAGGAATCATTACAATAACTGCAATGGTAGTAGCAATTTGAGCAATGCGCTTTTTACGAATGGAGTTGGCATATTTTACCAAGGGGAATTTCAGTACTTTGGAAACTACAAATGTAGAAAGGGCAATAAAAATAGCATTAATGGTAAATAAATACATGGCGCCACCAAAATAACTTAAGTTCCAAACCGCTAGACCATAGCCGGCTGTACAAAGTGGAGGCATTAAAGCTGTTGCAATGGCTACACCAGAAATAACAGTGATAATAGTTCCCTTTTTGGTCTTTGCAATAATCAAGGCTAAACCACCAAAAATAGCAACCAACACATCTAAAATAGTAGGGTATGTTCTCGCTTCCAACTCTGGAGTAAGCTCGGTTAAAGGGGAAAGTTGAAAATACAGAAATGCCGTTAGCAAACTTAAAACCACCATTACCCCTAAGTTAATTAAAGATCTTCTCAGGGTGTCAATATCATTAATTGCTACTGAAAAGCCCAAGCCAACAATAGGACCCATAAGTGGGGAAATAAGCATTGCACCAATTACCACAGCAGTAGAGCCTACGTTGAGACCAACCGAAGCAACAATAATAGAAAAAATCAAAATCCAAGCGTTGTGACCCCTAAACGGAATGTCCTTAATAATGGCTTCCATAGTTGCATCTCGATCTGTATCTTCTCTAATATCGAGTAAATTATGCATAAAAGAGCGGATACTTCCGTAAGCTGTTTTTACATTACGTTGTACCTCATTCCCCTCTTTTTCAGCTTGGTCTTGCTTTTTTTGATTGTGATCTTCCATTATTGATAGTTGCTGCCAAACTTCTTAACAGCATTTGCTCTTATTTGTTTGATGTCTTGTTCTTTTTCTTTAGGGACAATGATTAACGCATCATCATGATCTACTATAATGTAATCTTGCAAACCATCTAGCACTACTAATTTATCTTTTGATGTTCTTACAATGTTTCCATTCGCATTTTCTAGGATAACTTCGGTGGTGTTTACGAGCACATTTTCATTTTCATCTTTGGGTAATTCTTCATACAAAGCACCCCAAGTTCCTAAATCGCTCCAATCAAAACTAGCTTCTAACACATATACATTGTCTGCTTTTTCTAATATAGCATAGTCTATAGAGTTGTTTTCGGCCTTGCTATAATTTTCCTCTAAAAATGCAGCTTCATGTTCTGTATTAAGCTGGCTTAAGTCACTTGTGAAAAGCTGAAACATTTCAGGTTGGTGTTTTTCAAAAGCATTTACGATTGCCTTAGCACTCCAAATAAAAATGCCTGCATTCCAAAAGTAATTTCCTTCAGCTAAAAAAGATTTTGCAGTTGCATAATCTGGCTTTTCTGTAAATCGATCAACTTTTTTAATAGGAGATTTATCAAATTCCTCAGCTTTAATGTATCCATAACCAGTGTTTGGAAAGCTAGGTTTTATGCCTAAGGTCATCAGGATTTCTTGACGTTGTACCGCATCAAAAGAGGCTAAAATATCTTTGGTAAACGCTGCTTCATCTTCAATCCAATGATCACTAGGAGCCACTAAAATTTGTGCATTTGGATTTTCTTTTTGAATTTTCAATCCAGCAAGTAGGATGCAAGGGGCTGTATTTCGCATGGCAGGTTCCAAAACAATTTGTCTGTTATCGATATTTGGAAGCTGCTCTTTTACTAGTGCAGCGTAATTGGAATTGGTAAGGATAAAAATATTTTCAGTAGGAACACTTTTTTCAAGCCTTGAAAAGGTAGACTGTAATAAACTTTTCCCTGAGCCCAACATATCGTGGAATTGTTTTGGAAAAGCTGCCCTGCTTACGGGCCAAAATCGAGAACCAACTCCACCAGCCATTAAAATTGCGTAATTATTTTTATTAGTCATTTTTTATTGAATATAATTATAGAGGTTCGACTTCTGCATGCGGTTGAAATACATATACTTGTCCTGTTTGTTCACAAGTGCATTCATAGCGTTTTACACGTTTTTTACCCTTTCTAAATACACGTCCACTTTCTATCCTGAAACGCTTTCCAATAGGAACTTCAAATATATAGTTTTTTAGATTAGGAGGGTCAAATTCTTTTAAAGCTACTGAAAGTATAGCGTCTGTATCACTACTTGCTGTGGGGTTTCTAAAATGCTTAGCCAATAAAGGCAGAATTTTATTCGGAAATATCTCTGGATTAAGAAAAGGTAAAATGAGTAGCTGAAAACTATGCTTCCATTCTACGCCGTGTGGTTTTATGTAATTTCCGTGTTTTTCATAAGCAACCAAGTGGGCAAATTCGTGTATTAAGGTGACTAAAAATCTATACTTGTTTAAACTTGCATTCACGGTTATTTTTACCTGACCATTTGGGAGCTTTCTGTAGTCGCCATGGCGGGTTTTTCGTTTGCCAACAATTTGTAGCGAAACACGGTGCTTTTTTACTAACTCAATGCAAGGATGAACAGCTCGTTCAGGTATATATTTTTTTAATACTTCTTCCACGTTTTAAGGTGTTGAATTTGATATTTGAAGCAATTTACCATTGTAAAATTGATGTCCTGTAAGCGCAAAATTAGCAATATAACTTCCCATTTCTGCTGCTGTAACTGGAGCTTCAAAACCTGGAAAAGCTTCGGCTAACATTTCTGTTTGAACTGCGCCTAAGGCTAAAACATTAAAACTAGGTCCACTTTCTTTATATTCTTCTGCTAGTAATTCAGTAAAAGTAATGATTGCTGCTTTACTGGAACTGTAAGCTGCTAAACCTGGAAACTTCACACTACCTTGAACTCCGCCCATGCTACTGATTGTAACTATGTGAGCATTTTCACTATAATAAGGGAGCAATTGATGAGTTAGGTTGAACACAGCAAAAACGTTTACTTCATATATCTTTTTTACATCTTTCATTTTAGTATCAGCAAAATCTTGCTTCAAAAACAAACCTGCATTATTGATGAGTACATCTACACTTTCCCAATTTTGCTTTACATAATTTACTGCTTTTTTAATCTCTTTTTCTTCACCTAAATCACATGAAATGGCAGTAACATTTGGCAATTTTAAATCGGTTATGGGTTGCTCATTTCTGGAGAGTGCCAAAATTTGGTGACCTTGTTTGGCTAAGATGTTAACCAATTCAAAACCAATACCTCGGCTTGTTCCCGTAATCATTATATTTTTTTTCATTTTAATTCAATTTAATTTCTTTTTCGTCTGCGTTTGCCATTCCTTCCAAACCTGGAATAAAAGCTTCAATTAAGCTTTGTATGTGTTGGATGTCTAGTTCAGCAGCTTCATCATTAACGTGGTGGTAATAATCATAATTGGTAAAATCGAATGTAGAAACGGTCTGAGAAGGGACTTTAAATTCTTGATAGAAAGGATAATTGTCACTTCTTTTAAATAATTGGTAATTTTTTGCCTCAGGTAAAAATCCTAAGACTTCTGCACCTGCATAAGCATTGAATTTTTCAGCAAAATTAGACATTTCAAAACCTGTCATATATGCTGAAAAGCTTTTGTTTTTCATAGCAACGCCAATCATTTCAATATTAAAAACAGCATAGATGTTTTGGTTTTCTTTTTTCATGCGTTTCGCTAAATGTTTTGAGCCAACTAAACCCATTTCTTCTGCTGCAAAAAGCACAAAAACCAAACTTCTTTTGGGCGGGTTTTTAGCGAAATGTTTGGCTAATTCCATAACCGCAACTGTTCCTGAAGCATTGTCATTTGCACCGTTTGCAATAGAGTCTCCAGCTACTTCCTTAAACACGCCAATGTGGTCATAGTGCGCGCCAATAAGAATGAGCTCATCTTTCAATTTGGCATCGCTGCCTTCAACTAAACCGATGATGTTATACCCCACATTTTTTTTGATATCAAAACTATCTCTATAGGTGGTGTATAAGGCTTGAACCTTATTTTTTTTGAAAACATTTTCAATATAAGTTGCTGCTAAGTGAATTCCTTCTGTGCCAGTTTCTCTGCCTGCAAGTTGGTTAGAAGTTAGGTATTCTAGGTGTGGATGAACTTGGTCTTGAGCAAAAAAATGAAATGGCAAACCAAATAGGCAGAAGAGTATTAAGCAAAACTTTTTCATAATAGGGCTTTTAATTTTGAAGCAAAATAGGCAAAGCTTATAACTTGGGCAAATGCTATTTATGTTGAAAGTGTATTATAACTGTTCCTTGATCTTGAGCAGTTCAGCTTTTACATTTTTCAATTTCCGAATGATGTCAAATGTGCTTAAGGTTTTGCTTTTTTCCTCTTTAAGATGAGTTTTTGCGCCTTCTAAAGTGAACCCGCGTTCTTTCACCAAATGAAAAATCAATTCTATGGTTAGGATATCTTGATTGGTAAATTTCCGATTGCCTTTGGCGTTTTTTTTAGGTTTAATTTCATCAAACTCTTTTTCCCAAAATCGAATTAAAGAAGCATTTACCTGAAAAGCGTCCGCTACTTCTCCAATACTGTAATATAGTTTGTCTTGTAGTTGCGTTTTCATTAATCTAAAGATTGATTTTCTTGGGAAGCTTTGTTCAGCATGATGCTGTAATCCTCAGAAGTTAAATCGTTGTAATAGTAATTAATAGGGTTAACAGGTCTGCCATTTCTTCTTACTTCATAATGCAAATGTGGTCCGGTAGATTTACCTGTATTCCCTACAAACCCTATAATTTCTCCTCTGGACACTTTTTGGTTTTTTCTTACATTTACATCCTCTAAGTGTGCATAATACGTTACAATTCCAAACCCATGATCTAAAATAATCAAATTTCCATAGCCGCCAGATCGGTTTGTTCTCTCTATTTCTTTTACTACTGCATCACCTGTAGCATAAACTTCGGTTCCTGTAGGAGCAGAAAAATCCATTCCATTATGCATTTTTCTGTATCGATAAATAGGATCCATTCGCATTCCAAAACCTGAAGCAGTTCGCTTTAAATCGTCATTTTTCACCGGTTGAATTGCAGGTATACTTGCCAATAAAGCTTCTTTATTTTCAGCTAGATTAATAATATCGTCTAAAGATTTAGAGTGTACTACAATTCTTTTTGTAAGTTGATCTAAGCGCTTAGAAGTACTGATAATTAAATCAGAATTATTATAACCTTCTAAATTGCTGTAGCGGTTAACTCCTCCAAATCCAGCTTTTCTTTGTTCATCAGAAATCGGATTGGCTTCAAAATAGACTCGGTAAATATTGTCGTCTCGTTCTTCTAATTCTTCTAAAACACTAATTGCTTGGTTTGTTTTTCTGTCAAGCATAGCGTATTGAAGCTTCATATTTTCCAATTCGCGCTTATATGCTTTTTCTTTAGGTGTTTCTAAATTCGGAATGTTTAAAAAAACAATGAGCAACAAAAATGCGGTTACTAAAACACCCAACGCAAAAAGCAGACTGAGCCCTATTTTTTTCCCCCTTTTAGGTTCAATCTTTCGATAGGAAAGTGTTTCGGAATCGTAATAATATTTTACCTTACTCATTCTCTAAATTATGTTATTTTTGCGATTTAAATTTCGGTTTATTCAACTATAACAATTTACAAAGATAAAAATTGTTTTCATTATGAGTAATAGCCAAAAAAATTATAGCTTCTTTTATGAAATCACAAGAAATTAGACAGCGATTTTTAGCTTTTTTTGAAAGTAAATCTCACCAAGTTGTTCAGTCTGCTCCAATTGTTTTGAAAGATGATCCTACGTTGATGTTTACTAATGCAGGGATGAATCAATTTAAAGAGTATTTCTTAGGAAACTCTATTCCAAAATATACTCGAATTGCAGATACCCAAAAATGTTTGCGTGTAAGTGGAAAGCACAACGACCTAGAAGAAGTAGGAAAAGACACCTACCACCACACCATGTTCGAAATGCTAGGGAATTGGAGTATTGGAGATTATTTTAAAAAAGAAGCCATACAATGGGCGTGGGAATTCCTAACCGAAGAATTGAAAATAGATAAAGACGTTTTATATATAACTATTTTTGAAGGAGATGAGGAAGATGGGCTAGCCAAAGATGAAGAAGCATATAGTTTATGGAAAAATATAGTAAATGAAAATAGAATTTTACTAGGAAATAAAAAAGATAATTTCTGGGAAATGGGCGATCAAGGACCTTGTGGACCAGCTTCAGAAATACATGTAGATATTCGTTCTGCTGAAGAAAAAGCCAAAATACCGGGCAAAGACTTAGTCAACCAAGACCATCCTCAAGTGGTGGAAATCTGGAATTTAGTATTTATACAGTATAATCGTTTGGCTAGTGGAAAATTGCAGGAACTCCCTGCCAAACATATAGATACAGGTATGGGCTTTGAACGTTTGAGCATGGTGATGCAAGGTGTCCAATCCAATTATAATACCGATGTTTTTACTCCTTTAATTTCTGAAATTGAAAGCATTACAGGATATACCTATGGTAAAAATGAGGCTGTTGACATTGCCATGCGTGTAATCGCTGACCATGTTAGAGCGGTTACTTTTGCTATTGCAGATGGGCAATTGCCAAGTAGTACAGGCGCTGGTTACGTAATTAGAAGAATTTTACGAAGAGCCATTCGGTATGGTTTTACCTTTTTAAATACCAAAGAAGCTTTTATTTTTAAATTAGTAAAAGTGCTTCAATTTCAAATGGGTGACGCTTTTCCAGAGATTAAGAAACAACATCAACTCTGTGAAAATGTAATTCAGGAAGAAGAGAATTCATTTTTGCGCACCTTAGCACAAGGACTTTCTTTGTTAGACCAAATGATTGAAAAAAATACAGGTTCAGAATTGCCTGGAGAAAAGGCATTCGAATTATATGACACCTTCGGTTTTCCGGTAGATTTAACTTCTTTGATTTTGGAAGAGAAAGAGATGTCTTTAAATGAGAAAGCATTTCAGCAAGCATTACAAAAGCAAAAAAATAGGTCTAAAGAAGCTGCTGCTTCCAGCACCGGAGATTGGAAGGTTTTAATAGACACCAACCAAGAAGAATTTATAGGTTACGATGCACTTGAAGCAGATGTGAAATTGGTGAAGTATAGAAAAATTACTAGTAAAAAAGAAGGTGAGTTGTATCAGTTGGTTTTTGACCAAACTCCTTTTTATCCAGAAGGTGGTGGGCAAGTTGGAGATCAAGGATACTTGGAATCTCCCTCTGGGGATAAGATTTCAATTTTAGATACCAAGAAAGAAAACAATTTAATTGTTCATTTTTCGAAGCAATTACCAAAAGATACAAAGTTTGTATTGAAGGCTAAAGTAAATGAAAGTTTACGCTTCCAAATTACTTCTAACCATACAGCAACGCATTTATTGCATCAAGCATTACGAAGCATTTTGGGAAGTCATGTAGAGCAGAAAGGATCCTTGGTAAAAAGTGATTACCTACGCTTTGATTTTTCACACTTTAGTAAACTTTCTCCAGAAGAAATAACTGCTGTAGAAAATTTTGTGAATACTAAAATTCAAGAAGAAATTGCATTTCAAGAACATCGAAATATAGCTTATACAGAAGCAGTACAAGCGGGAGCAATTGCATTGTTTGGCGAAAAGTATGGAGATCAAGTTCGGATGGTTCAATTTGGTGAATCTAAGGAATTGTGCGGAGGAACTCATGTTGAAAATACAGCCAAACTTTGGCATTTTAAAATTACGCAAGAAACTTCGGTAGCATCTGGAATTAGAAGAATTGAAGCAATTACAAATCAAGCAGCAAAAAACTTCCTAACCGAAAAAGCACAATCCTTTGATGTTTTACGAAAAATGTTGAATAACAGTAACGAACCCGAAAAGGTTTTGCAAAATTTGCACGATGAAAACTTCCAATTAAAAAAGGAAGTTGAAGTTCTGAAAAAAGCACAAGCCAAAAATTTAAAATCTGACTTAAAGATGGAAATACAGGAGCTAAATGGGATTCAATTTTTGGCTAAACAAGTAGATTTAGATGCCAACGGCATGAAGGATTTGGCTTTTCAACTCGGAGGCGAAATAGATAATTTATTTCTAGTTTTAGCTGCAGAGATGAATGAAAAAGCTTTGTTGACCTGCTATATCGATAAAAAATTAGCTAAGGAAAAATCCTTAAATGCGGGGCAAATTGTTCGAGAATTAGGGAAGTTTATTCAAGGTGGTGGAGGTGGACAACCATTTTTTGCAACTGCGGGCGGTAAAAATCCAAAAGGCATAACGGATGCACTGCAACAGGCAAAGACGTATATAAGTTAAAATGAAGTTATCTACTCCCATATCTTTACAATCACCAGATTCGCTTTATACTTATGGAAGTAATTTTTTAAATTTGGGTTCATGTTTTGCAAGTAACCTAGCAAATAAGTTGGATTACTTTGGATTTACAAGTCTTCAAAACCCCATTGGTGTTTTGTTTCATCCTTTTGCAATTAACCAGTTTTGCAAGTGGCTAGACAATGAATCTATTGATGAAAAGCTATTTGTAAAGGACCAAGGAATATGGAAATCTATGCAAGCGCATTCATGTATGCAAGGAGAAACTTCTGAGGAATTGCTTCATGTTTTGCAAGATGCTGTTGAATCTACTAGGAATTACTTAGCTAAAACCGATGCTGTTTTTATCACTTTTGGAACCGCTTTCTCTTATCAACACCTTTTTTCTAGTAAGTATGTAGCCAACTGCCAAAAACAAAATGCTTCACTATTTGATAAAAAACTAATTGGAATTCAAGCTTTAATTGAAGCTATAAACGAAACCATTCAAATTTTATCTAAACATACTAAGGCGAAAATTTATTTTAGTCTTTCTCCAGTAAGACATTTAAAAGATGGATTGGTAGAAAACAATTTGAGCAAAGCACATTTGTTAGCTGCTATACATCAAGTTGTTGAACAGCATAAAGTGGTAAGTTATCTACCAGCATACGAATTTGTATTGGATGAACTTCGTGATTATCGTTTTTATGATCGAGATTTACTTCATCCTAATCAACTTGCTATTGATTTTGTTTGGGAAAAATTCTCTGAAGCCTATTTTGATGAACTCACTAAACAAGTCATGAAAAAAGTAGACAAATTTAAGAGATTGAGTGCGCATCGGCCAATGCAAAAAAACAAAGCTCTTCATTTGGCTCATTTTGCTAAACTAGAATCCCATAAGGAAGAACTATTGGCTTTAGAGCCTAAACTAAAGCTGGATTGATGACTAGAAAAGAAGAAATAATTAAAGTAGCTGCTGAGCTTATTCGAGAAAAGGGATATGTAGGATTAAGTATGCGGGATTTAGCCAAAGCAATAGGAGTTAAAGCTGCTTCATTGTATAATCATATTCCTTCAAAACAAGCTATTCTCTCAGAGTTAATTTTACAATTAGCAGAAGATTTTACTTCTCAAATTCAAGGAGTTGCTAAAGAAGATTCATCTAGTTTAGATAAACTTAAAAAAATCGTTGAACATCATTTGGGTTTAAGTTTACATTACCCCAACGAATTGGCAGTACTGAATAATGAATGGACTCACTTAAATGGAGAAGCCCTACAAGATTTTAAATTCAAACGGAGCCAATACGAAGAAGAATTAAGGCAAATCATCAACTATGGGAAAACCAATAATGAACTCAAACCACTTCATACGGAATTAGTACTTTTTTCAATGCTTTCAACCTTACGCAACTTAAACTTATGGATAAAAAAGCGAAGTTCAATTCCTGCTGAACAGCTTAAAAATGAATTAGTGGAAGTCCTGTTAAAAGGAATTTCTTAATATCGGATGTGTTAAAAAATTGAAATAACCGATAATAAGAAGTACATTTGTGGTGTGTGGGATATAGACTTAACATATCGGGAAAAATTACAGCCAACTTATAATCGGTTATACGAGAAGAAGGCATTACTTAGTGAAGCAAGACCGCTTCCACAAATCGCTTTGCGGAAAATCCAAGAAGCTTTATCCATAGAGTGGACTTACAATTCCAACAGCATAGAAGGCAATACCCTTACTCTACAAGAAACTCAATTGGTCTTGCAAGAAGGCATTACCATAAAAGGAAAATCACTTCGTGAACATTTCGAAGCCAAAAACCATGAGTTAGCTCTTAATCATTTTTATACTTTAATCAAGCCAAATTACCAGCTTAATGCTAGTGATATTCTAGATTTACATCGATACGTTTTAAGAAGTATTGAAGAAGATTACGCTGGAAGATTGCGTACAAGCGGGCTTCGCATTTCAGGAGCTAACTTTATACCTCCTAACGCACTTAAGGTTTCTGGTTTGCTGGATGAGCTTATACAGTTTGTTGTAAATAATCCTTTGCAACTTAATGATATTGAGTTAGCTACTGTTTTTCATCATAAATTTGTCTGGATACATCCCTTCTTTGATGGAAATGGCAGAACCGTTAGATTAGTCATGAATTTACTTTTGCTAAAAGTAGGTTTTACGCCAGCAATTATTTTGAGCACTGACCGAAAGAAATATTATGCGGCCTTAAATTCAGCCAATAATGGAAACTATTTTAAGCTAAATATGCTAATGGCTCAAGCTTTGGAACGTACCATGAACATTTACATTGGTTCTTTGCCAGATAATGATATGGGCTTCATGGAAATATCCAACTTAGTAAGAGAGGAAAATCTACCTTATGGTCAAGAATACATTAGTCTTTTGGCCAGACAAGGAAAGATTGATGCCTACAAAGAAGGCAGAAATTGGGTTACCACAAAAGATGCTGTGCTAGATTACATAAATCATCGCGAACGTAAACGGGAACTGTAAGTTTTTTATTGCATTTAAAACAGTTGTATTTTTCAGTTTAATTATATTTAATTGAATTACTTAACTGCTCAAATCGTGTTTTAAGTTTACACCCATTAAATTTAACAAGATTTTTTTGATAACAAAACTAACAATCGTTAGTTTTGTTATGTAAATTATTTTGAATGGCTAAATTTTTCCCTTTAAAAGTGAAATCGGTTTATAAAGAAACTGATGATTGTTCAGTGGTATCTTTTGTAGTGCCTGAAAATTTACAATCAGATTTTTCATTTTCACCAGGACAACATCTAACTTTAAAGAAAATTATTAATGGTGAAGATGTAAGAAGGTCTTACTCATTGTGCTCAAGTCCTATTGATAAGGAATGGCGTGTGGCTGTAAAACAAATTTTTGAAGGAAAATTTTCCACATTTATCAATCAAGAGCTGCAAGCCAATGACATTTTAGAAGTAATGCCGCCAAGTGGAGATTTTGGCGTACATGTAGAGGAGAAAGCAAGTAAAACTTATTTATTTTTTGCAGCAGGAAGTGGAATAACTCCTATACTTTCTATGTTGAAAACACATTTAGCAAAAGAACCCAATTCCAATTGTAAGCTGTTTTATTTGAATAAGAATGCAAAATCCATTATTTTTAAAGAAGAAATTGAACAACTACGAAATACTTTTTTCGGGAGACTAGAAATTTTTTATTTTTTGACCCGAGAGCAGCGTGACATTGAATTACTAAACGGAAGATTTACCCCCGCTAAAATCCAGCAGTTAGCAAAACAAGTTTTTGATATTGAAGATGTAAGTGATGTTTTTATTTGCGGTCCAGAGGAAATGATTTTTATGATTCAGGATGAGTTGGTTAAATTGGGACTACCAAAAGACCAAATTCATTTTGAACTTTTTGTAACCGGGATTACAGAAGCAGACAAAAAAAGAGTAGAAGCCGCAATGGCTAAACGTAAAGAGGGTACACAAATCACTATTTTAGATGGAGGAAAAGAATTCCATTTTGAAATGACGAAAGAATACGATAATATTTTAGATGCAGCTTTAGCAGCTGGAGCAGATTTGCCATTTGCCTGTAAAGGAGGAGTTTGTAGTACTTGTAAATGTAGGTTAACAGAAGGTGATGTAGAAATGAAAGTAAATTATGCGTTGGAAAAAGAAGAACTACGTCAAAACTTTGTCTTGAGTTGTCAAGCGGTTCCGACTTCAGATAATGTGGTGTTGGACTTTGATGTTTAATTCTTTGTTTGAGGCGAATTGTAGATGATAGACATGAAAAATAAAAGTTGAAATATAAAGAAAAATTAAAATTTGTATCTTTAAAAAACAAATTTGAAATAATATAAAAAGCTATGAAAAATCAAGAAAACATGAATGAGGAGAAATTGAAAAATTTGGAAGAGATTTTTGAAGCTAAAATTGCTCGAGATGAAAAGATTGAACCTAAAGATTGGATGCCCGAAAAATATAGAAAAACACATATTCGTCAAATTTCTCAGCATGCTCATTCCGAAATTGTAGGCATGCTACCAGAAGGAAACTGGATTACTCGTGCACCTTCCTTACGAAGAAAAGTAGCCTTATTAGCCAAAGTGCAAGATGAAGCTGGACATGGTTTATACTTGTATTCTGCTTGTGAAACCTTAGGTATTTCCAGAGAAGAATTATATGATCAATTGCATAGTGGTAAAGCTAAATATTCAAGTATTTTTAATTATCCAAGTTTAACCTGGGCAGATATGGGAGCCATTGGTTGGTTAGTAGATGGCGCAGCGATTATCAATCAAGTGCCGCTGTGTAATACCTCTTTTGGACCATACGCAAGAGCAATGGTACGAGTTTGTAAAGAGGAAAGCTTTCATCAACGTCAAGGTTATGAAATTATGATGACGCTTTGCAATGGAACTCAAGAACAAAAAGACATGGCACAAGATGCATTGAATCGCTGGTGGTGGCCATCTTTAATGATGCTAGGACCTAAAGACGATGAATCTGTGCATACCGAACAGTCTATGAAGTGGAAATTGAAACGTAAAACCAATGACGAATTACGTCAACAATTTATAGATCAAACTGTACCACAAGCTGATATTTTAGGCTTAACTGTTCCAGACCCAGACTTAAAATACAATAATGACACAGGGCATTATGATTTTGGACCCATTAACTGGGATGAATTTTGGCAAGTTGTAAAAGGACATGGAATGTGTAATAAAGAACGCATTTCAGCAAGAAAAAACGCTTGGGAGAATGGTGAATGGGTAAGAGATGCAGCAGTAGCTTATGCCGATAAACAAGTAGCTAAGCAAGACGTGAAAGTTGCAGTGTAATATTTAGTGGGTAGTTTAATAGTGGGTAGAGAGTAGAGAGTAGAAAATACATTTTTGGCAGATACTCTGTAAATAAGTTAACACAATTACTACCCTCTACTCTCTAAATACTACCAACTAATTACTAAAAACTAAAATAACATGAAAAAAGATTGGCCCCTTTGGGAAATATTCGTTAGAAGTAAAAACGGTTTAGAACACCGTCATTTTGGAAGTCTGCATGCTTCCGATGCAGAAATGGCATTAAATAATGCCAGAGATGTATACACTAGAAGAAGTGAAGGAGTAAGCATTTGGGTGGTAGAATCTAAAAATATCACAGCTTCTAATCCTCAACATAACGGAGAAATGTTTGAGCCTGCTGCAGATAAAGCATACAGACACCCTACTTTTTACGATTTACCTGACGACATTGAACACATGTAAGAATACTGCTAAAAAATAGCCTTATGACCAACGAAAATTTGACCCAATATATTTATAGTATAGCTGATAATTCACTTATCCTTGGTCAGCGTATCTCAGAATTGTGTGGACACGGACCAAATTTAGAAACAGATATTGCAATGACCAACATTGCTTTAGATTTGTTTGGGCAAACACGAACATATTATCTATATGTGGCAGAACTCAGCAAAGAGGATGTCACAGAAGATGATGTTGCATTTCTAAGAAAAGAACGAGAATATAAAAATGTGTTATTAGTGGAGCAACCCAATATAGATTTCGCTTACATCATTACACGTCAGTATTTTTTTGATGCTTTTCACTTTCTTCTATTGGAAGAATTAATGAAATCTAAAAATGTAAACTTACAATCTATTGCTAAGAAAAGTAGCAAGGAGGTAACTTACCACAAACGTTTTTCTGGAGATTGGCTAAAACGCCTAGGAGACGGAACAGAGGAAAGTCACCAAAAAGCACAACAAGCCGTTAATGATTTGTGGGTGTATACAGATGAGTTATTTCACATGAATGAGGATGACAAAATTATAGCTGATGCTGGTTTTGGAGTAGACAACATGCAATTGAAAGAAGCTTATTACGCTGAAATTAAAGGATTACTGAAAGAAGCAACTTTAGAAATCCCAACGATAACCTATTTTCAAAAAGGCGGAAAAAAGGGAATTCATTCGGAACACATGGGATACATTTTGGCAGATATGCAATATATGCAGCGAGCCTATCCTGATATGAAATGGTGATTTTTGTAATTAAGCACTAAAGAATTAGATATAAATTTTTTGCAACTAAATGAGTATTATCAACATCAAATAATTTTTAAAAAGCTTAAATTTTATTAATGAATTATAAAAATTACATATCAGTCGACGTTAGTAAAAGATTTGGGAGACCCTTAATCACAGGAACTCGTATAGCAGTTTCTGATGTGTTGAATTGGCTAGCCAATGGCATGACTGAAAGTGAAATTCTTATGGACTTTCCAGATTTGACTTTAGACCAGATCAAGGCTTGTTTATTATACGTTGCTGAAAAAGAAAGTAATACTCGCGTAGCGTGATGAAATTGTTATTTGACCAAAATATCTCACATCGTATTATTAAAAAACTCCCGAAGGCTTTTAAAGACTGTAACCAAGTTCGAAACTTAAGTTTAGTTAATGCTAGTGATATTGAAATATGGAATTTTGCTAAAACAAATAATTTTCACGTTGTAACTTTTGATGCTGATTTTTTTAATATAGCCCAGTTGAATGGTCATCCTCCAAAAATTATTTGGATAAGAAGTGGTAATTTAACAACAAACAAAATTGTTGAGTTATTAACCAAGCATAAAAATACAATTTCTGAATTTGTTTTAGACAATGAGTATAAAAATTTGAGCTGTTTAGAGATTACTTAGATTATTTTAAAATGAACACCACACCACAAATAGACGCCGAAGTTTATTCCATCTTAAAGTCAGTTCCAGACCCAGAAATTCCTGTGTTGTCTATCATAGATTTGGGTGTAGTTCGTTCTGCAAAAGTATTTTCAGATAAGAAAGTTAAGGTTGAAATTACACCGACATACAGCGGTTGTCCAGCGATGGATGTAATTGGCGACGATGTAAAAAAAGCTTTAGAGGAAAACGGATACAAACCTGAAGTAAAACTTATTCTTGCACCAGCCTGGACAACCGATTGGATGACAGATGAAGGAAAACAAGCTTTAAAAGAATATGGCATAGCACCACCAACAGATGCAGAAACAGATAAGCAAGCATTGCTTGGAAACAAACAAGTGATTTCGTGTCCACAATGCGAATCTAAAAACACCAAATTGGTAAGTCAGTTTGCTTCAACTGCATGTAAAGCCATGTTTAAATGCCAAGATTGCGAAGAAACCTTCGATTATTTTAAGTGTTTAATTTAGTTTGATTTCCTTTCTTAATCCAGAAGAGAAATAGCACAATATCTGCTTAGTTGACTTTTTTCTGTTACACAAATAAATTTTTACATCTTTCCTAAACTCTAAGTTTTTAGCTAGTTTTACATTTCCTAATTTAGTTTAAAAGATTTATGAGTTCCCCTATCGTTTTCAACAACGGCAAAAACCCAAAGTGGAAGTATTATTTAAAACACTACTTACTAAGAGCTTTGCCTAATTTCATTTATCAGAATCGAGCTAATAAGCTATTAGCTGCTGCAAGTTCGCGAAAAGACTATCCAGAACTGATGGAGCGGGTCGATTACTACAATAAATTAGAAGAATTTACAGCATTAAAGAATCCTGTTTCTGTTGCAGATTTTGAATTGGAAGACGTAGACCAAAAAGTGTATTTTTTCGATGCATACCAAACTTTACGTGGTTTTGCCGGGCATTATCAGTTTTGCCATGAATTTGGAGATGTAGTACATATTCCCGAAACCCCTTCCATTTTGAAAAGCAGACCAATATCCAACGTCAATCAAAATTCGGTGTTATTGAAGTTAAATCGTGTACGTCACTTTGTGTATATCCACAAAGATAAAGCATTTCGGCAGAAAAAAAATAAGTTGGTATTTAGAGGCAAAGTAACTTACAAGGAACAAAGGCGAAAGTTTTTTGAAATGTATTTCCAGCATACCATGTGTGATTTGGGGGATACGCAAGAAAAAAAGATAAACCCCGACGAGTGGAAGGTCAAAAAAACCAGTATTCACTATTTGTTACAGTACAAATTTATTCTAGCTATAGAAGGCATCGACGTGGCAAGCAACTTAAAATGGGTAATGTCCTCAAACTCATTAGCGGTGATGCCCAAACCTAGTTATGAAACCTGGTTCATGGAAGCCAAGCTCATTCCCAATTATCATTATGTAGAAATCAAGCCTGATTTTTCAGACCTAGAAGAGCGCTTAAATTATTACATTGAACATGAGGATGAAGCATTGCAAATTATAAAAAATGCCAACACGTATGTGCAGCAATTTCAAGATGATGAACGAGAAGAGTTGATTTCTTTATTAGTAATGCAGAAATATTTTAAGTTTACCAATCCAAATTGATTTTTGGCGGTTACCCCGACCTAGATTTTCTGCTTTCTGTTTTTCGACTCATGATTTTTTGTTGTCTGTTGTCGGGTTGTAGGGTTCGTGTATTTGTCAATTTGTGTATTCGTGTATTCGTGTTTTGTTTTTCGTTTTTTAACAAGTTTTAGGTTTTGGTTTTCTTGTTTTATTTGGTTTTTAGACCATAGCTCTTAGTTGGTAGAGAGAAGTTGCAACATCTTACTGCCAATTATTCATTCTAACATTCACCCATTTTAGCACTAAAATTCCTCTTTATTCTATTCTCTATATTCTTTTTCTCCGTCTCAAACTCGTAACATTTAAAATTTAGAATTTATAATCCAAAATTGATTGCCTCCCGCAGATTTCGCTGATTGTTGCAGATTCACAATCCTTTAGTTCTTAGCTTTTAGTAATTAGCTTTTAGTAATTAGTGGGTAGAGGGTAGTTTTTAGTTTTATATTTCAAATCCATAATAAGTCTATTTTCTATATTCTTTTTTCTCATTTCTCATTTCTCATCTCTCATTTCAAACATTCTTTCATACAACCATCCTATCATTCAGCCATTCAAACATTATTTCTCCAATAATCAACTCTTCCCCTTCAACTGCTTAATCTCCTCTTCCAATTTCTGGATGTATTTACGTTGAGATTCTAAGATAAATTCTGGTATGGTGTATACGTTATTGTTGCCGTTTAAAACACCTACAGACTGGTCTTTACAAATAATAACTTGCTGTTTTTCTGCCTCATAGATTTCCTCTATTGGAATGCCAAGATGTTTGGCTAGTTTTTCCCACTCCTCGTTTCTCATACTAAAATCCCTTTTTCTTTTCTACTGTAATTAGACACTCCCATACAGAGCAATTCTGCTAGTTCTCGTTGGGTAATGCCTTGTTGTTTTCTAGCTTGGATGAGCTTTTGTTTTTTCATAATTGACATTTATTGCGTAAATATGCAATAAATCTGCAAATAAAAAGTAGCTTTGAGAAAGTTTTTAGGTTTAGTTTTGGAGTGTAGACAAAAATATTCGGCTCTTATTTCTTATTGGGTGCACACTTTTAGGATTATATTTGGATGTGGTTTTGTTTTAGGCGGTGCTGAAAAGCCTTGAATAGAGTAGGGAGAATTTTAATGTAATTATTTATGGAAAAGTTAAAGAAATTAAGTGATTTTAAACGTAGTGAATTAAAATCAAGTCAATTGGCCTTATTAAAAGGATCAGAAGAAGTTTGTACTGGAGGAGGATTTAGACATTATTGGATTAGTGACGGTAGTGGAGGACAATGTACCCGACGTACTATGACTTGGACAAGTGATGTAGACACTTATGTAGGCGGTAGGATGGTTCATGAATCCTTAATGGGTGTAAGTTATGAATCGGGTAGTTGTTAGTGAATTTTTTTATTAGTTCAATTACTGGGGTTGGATTTTAGAACTAAGTAAGAAGTTTGTGAAAACTATAAATTAATGACTTATTTTTTTTT
>Ga0307981_1000345_pt1 | contig 47208 bp, 35 predicted proteins | sample OrgLakmetagen987_FD_201849 | JGI IMG/M metagenome (GOLD analysis project Ga0307981, IMG submission 201849) | Saline water microbial communities from Organic Lake, Antarctica - #987 | ecosystem: Environmental > Aquatic > Non-marine Saline and Alkaline > Saline | place: Antarctica: Organic Lake... | reverse complement strand
AAACGAGCCAGGGGCATCAGGGATACCGAATACTTCAAACTCAAAATTAGACAATCATCCATCCCAGATAATCAATCTATGTTCTATTTGAAATCCTAGAATAACTCAACAAAGCGGAGAAGAGCCATTAAATTCTCCAAAGATATGCGCAATCATATCCTGTGCGATCCCGATCCCGGTATCTTCGATCACGATTTTGACCAGAACCTTTCCTGTACCAGAATCTGGAACGCCAGTAACGCGGACCAGAACATGCCCGTCACTGGTAAATTTGACTGCGTTGCCCATCAGGTTCGTCAGCACCTGCCGGATTCGCCCCGGATCACCGATCAGTTGGGTCGGCATGAACAGGTCATAATCCAAGGCCAGATCCAGCCCTTTTTCCCGGGCCAACGGTTGCAGCAGCATGATGACCTCTTGAATGGCGCGTTCAAGATCAAAGGGTTCGGGGTGCAATTCAAGTTTCTTGGCTTCGATTTTCGAGTAGTCCAACACGTCATTGATGATCACCAACAATGCTTCGCCCGAGTTTTTGATCGTGTCGACGTATAGCTGTTGGTCCTCTGTCAGATTTGTATCGCGCAAGACCTCGGCCATGCCGACCACACCGTTCATAGGTGTTCTGATTTCGTGACTCATATTTGCAAGAAAGGCAGATTTTGCGCGGTTGGCGCTTTCGGCGATTGCGTGCGCCTCTTGCAATTGACGCTCGTATTTCACCGTTCCAGTGATATCGAGACCCAGCGAAACCATGTCACCGCTCGGACCGCGTTGGTCAATCAGTTTGATGTGACGCCCGTTCCATAGATGGATAACTGTCGGCTCCGGCTCCTTGTCTTGTAGACGTTCGGTCATCAGCCGCCGCCAGCTTTTAGCGCAAAGATTGCCAGTATTCACGATTCCTTCCTCTGTGAGGATCTGCAAAATTGTTACGTAATTCACGCCGGGGCTGATCACGTCAAGGCCGTCGAATACCGAAAGATACGCACGGTTTGCCATGATCATTTCATTGTTTACATTGAAAAAAGCGAAGCCGTCTTTGATTGTCTCGATCGACTGCCAAAGCCTGCGTTCGGTCAATTCGATCTTTTCGCGCGCGGCATTCAGATCGGATTTGACGCGTTGGTTTTCGCCCCGGATATTTTCGACCTCAGCCCGCGTTTCCACGATTTCGTCGGTCAGTTTCTGGGCATGCTGGCCAAGCTTTCGATTTGCGGCAAATAGCTCTGCCTGTTTGAGTTCAAGCATCCGCTCGGCTGCAAGACGACCGCGCCGTTCCTGCGTCAGCTTGTCAGCCAGGTTCATGGGCCGCTCCGAATCCCTGATGTTTCTCTTGGCCTTCGACATTCCGCGAACGAGGTGAACAACTGTTTAAGACGTGCCAGCGCGCTTGCCAGACAACGCGTCCGCGTGCCACGATCAGGCATCATAAAACAGGAGACGTCGCCATGTCATTCACTCGCCGCCTTTTGCTTTGTGTAGGTCTTGTCTTTGGTCTTATCGGATTATCGCCCTTGGCATCTGCCCAGCAGGCCATGCCGGAGGAACGTTTCGTTTTTGTCCTCAATATCGATTTCTACGGTGCAGATCTGACCAATCTTTTCGATACGACATTGGCCGCTTGTGAAAGGGCTTGCGCCGCCCAAACCAGTTGTCAGGCTTTTACCTTCAACGCTCGGTCAAATGCGTGTTTTCCAAAGTCGGCAATTTCCGATCAGCAGTTCTATGACGGTGCGATATCAGCGATGCGCGTGGCGGCGGATCCTAATGTACTGATCCAAGCAAACACCCGGGCGGCCGATCTGGCATTTTTGCCCCCAGCCGTTCTGACTGAAGCGCATGAATTGGTTGGCCAGATTGCCTTAAGGTATCCGTTGGATGAGCCTGACCAGCCAGCTTCAGCCACATCATTGCGCACCACAGGTCAGGCGGTCTCGGCCACGGATGACACGGTTTTTTGGCTGCAACTGGCGCGTATTGGCCTGCGGGATAATGATCAAATGGGCTATCAGCAGCGCACTGCTTTGCGCGTTGATGCAGTCGGGGCTGCGGTCAACGGATATTTGCGTGCGCCAGATCTGGCGTTGCAGGTGACTTCGCTTGAAGTGCTGGCGCAGGCGCTTGAAAGGAACAATCAAGGCCGTGACATGATCCCTGTCTTGCGCCTTGCAAATACAATGATGCCACGACCCGACCTTGTCGCGGCGCTTGACGATGCGATTGGTAAATACGGATTTAGGGTCATCGAACATCGCGTTGACAGCGATGCTGACGCTCCGCGCATCTGTGCCGAATTTTCAGAAAGTCTTGTGCAAGCGGGCATGGATTACACACCCTTTGTCCGGCTAGAGGGAAACGGTCTGTCAGTCGAAGCCAAAGATCAGCAAATTTGCATTGATGGCGTCGATCACGGTGTGCGCTATCAAGTGACGTTTCGTGCGGGTCTGCCAGCCGCAAGCGGAGAGGTGCTGAACGCTGATGTCCCCCTGACGATTTACGTGCGGGACCGTACACCCTTGGTGCGGTTTCCGGGCCGGGCCTATGTTTTGCCACCCAGTGCAGATGCGGCTTTGCCCCTCGAAAGCGTCAATGTCGATACTGTCGATCTGGTCTTGCGCAAGGTGAGTGACCGGAACTTGGTCTCCGCTATCAAGGAGAACTATTTCGGCAGGCCCTTAAGTCAGTACATGGGCGAGCAATTTGAAGAAACCTTGGCTCAGGAGATTTGGCGCGGCACGGGTGAAGTGCAAAAAACGCTTAACGTCGACATGACCACGCGCTTGCCTTTGGGCGATGTTTTGGCCAATCAGCCTGCGGGCATTTATACGCTCAGTGCATCTGTGCCGGGACAAGACCCCTATGATCATCCGGCTGCCCTGCAATGGTTTGTGCTGTCCGATCTGGGCCTTTCGACATGGAAAGGCGTTGACGGATTGCAGGTCGCTGTGCGCAGCCTGACCGATGCTTCGGCTGTCGAAGGCGTGACACTTTCCCTGATATCGCAGGCAAATGCTGTTTTGGGCAAGACAACTGTCGATGCAGACGGGTTTGCGACCTTTCCTGCCGGGCTGACACGCGGCACCGGCGCTGCCAGCCCGGCCTTGCTGATGGCCGAAGATGGCGTGCAGGACGTGGCGTTTTTAGTGCTAAGCGATCCGGCCTTTGACTTGTCTGATCGTGGCGTCGAGGGGCGTGCCCCAAGCCCGCCAATTGATGTATTTCTGACGACCGATCGTGGCGCATACCGCACGGGTGATACGATTAATGTCACGGCGCTGACCCGCGACGGGCAGTCGGCTGCGCTGCGCGATTTACCTGTGGTTGCCATTCTTAAACGGCCTGACGGCGTTGAATACAGTCGAACAGCCAGTCAGAACTCTGTTGTGGGCGGGCATGTCTTTGCCCTGCCTTTGGGGGCCGATGTTCCACGTGGTGCCTGGCGTTTGGACATTTTTTCAGACGTTGACGCCCCGGCGCTGGCCAGCCAAACGCTGCTTGTCGAAGATTTTGTGCCCGAACGGATCGATTTCACGCTGCGCCTGCCGGATGCCCCTTTGCGGTTGGATGATACGCCACCATTAAGCGTCGATGTCCGTTATCTTTTTGGGGCACCCGGAGCTAATTTGGGTGTCGAAGGCAATGTTCGCTTGCGCGCATCACGCAGCATCGAGGGGTGGGACGGCTATGTGTTTGGCCGCTATGACAGCCGTTTCAATACAAGATCTGCATACCTCGGAGACGCTGTCACGGATGCTGACGGCAAGGTCGCTATCGCGCTGAAGTTGCCCGTCATCGAGGAGCATCCTGATCAACCTCTGGTCGCCGAAGTTATCTTGCGCGTGTCCGAGGGTTCCGGCCGCCCTGTAGAGCGTCGCCTGACCAAAGCGGTGCAGCCCGGCGCACCCATGATCGGCATCAAGCCCGGTTTCGACGACGTGTTGACGCAAGGGGCGGAAGCGGCATTTGAGATTCTCGCGGTGGCACCTGATGCTACCGCTGCCGCGCTCTCCGTGCGCTGGACAGTCAACAAGGTAGAGACAGAATATCAATGGTATCAGCTTTACGGTAATTGGGAGTGGGAGCCGTTCACCCGCCGCATCCGCGTAGATACAGGCGAGATCGTCCTTGATGGGGGGCCTGCGAATTTGACGGTGCCGACGGAATGGGGACAATACGAGCTTGTTGTCGAAGCGCTGGATGGCAGCAACGCGATCACGTCGGCTCGTTTTTACTCAGGCTGGTATGGGGGTGACGGCAGCAAGGATACGCCTGATAGGCTGTCGGTCTCTCTTGATGCCGACGCATATTCCGTTGGCGATACTGCGATGTTGCGGCTTCTGCCTGACGCTGATGGCACGGCATTGATCTCGGTTCTGTCCAACCAAGTGATATCGCGGCAGGTGGTATCGGTGACAGCTGGCGAAAACATGATCCCGTTGGATGTAACGACAGAGTGGGGAACAGGTGTCTACGTCACAGCATCGGTTTTGCACCCTATGGATGCGGCTCAAGATCTGAACCCGTCCCGCGTGCTGGGTTTGGTACATGCGTCCGTGCGCCCCGAGGCCAAGCAGCTTTCCGTCAGCTTTGATGTGCCAGAGGCCGTTGACGGCCAGCCGGGTATCTTGCGTGGTTCGGTTCTAGTCGATGGGGTGGCGGCGGGTGAAACCGCGTATGTCACGTTGGCCGCCGTTGACGTTGGTATCCTGAATCTGACCCGCTTTGCAGCGCCAGATGTGACAGGCCATTACTTTGGCCAACGCCGGTTGGGGGTCGAACTGCGCGATATTTATGGGCGCTTGATTGATGGCATGAACGGGGCCATGGGGGTCGTCCGGTCTGGCGGCGATGCGGCCGCCAATGCACAGCTGCAATCACCGCCGCCGACCGAAGAACTGATGGCTTTCTTTTCTGGGCCCATCGAGGTTGGTGCGGACGGCCGCGCTGACATCGAGATGATCAGGCCTGCGTTCAACGGCGCGATCAAGCTGATGGCGGTGGCATGGACTGATACAGCCGTTGGCGATGCCACCGTCGAGGTGATTGCCCGCGACCCGATCGTTGTGACTGCATCGTTGCCCCGTTTTATGGCACCGGGCGATGAAAGCAGACTGTTGCTGGAACTGGTGCATGCCGATGGCCCCTCGGGCGAGATGCAGATGTCCGTGCTGGCTGATGCTTCAGTCGGCTTGGGTGAAACGCCCAAGCAGGTGACGTTGACGGATGGTGGATCAGAAACGTTGACGATCCCTTTGACAGCGCGCGAGCCGGGGAACCCGATGATCACTGTCGAATTGACAACGCCGGACGGAAAGACCCTGCGCAAGGTTTTGACAATGCCCGTGCGGGACAATGATCCTGAGGTGGCCGTGACCCGGCAGTTCAGTCTTGGGACAGGCGAAAGCTTTACCTTCGATGGTAATGTCTTTGCCGGTCTGCGCACGGGCAGTGCCACTGCGACGTTGACGGCTGGCCGCTTGGCACGGTTCGATGTTCCCGGACTGCTGCGTCAGCTGGATCGCTACCCCTATGGATGCACCGAACAGCTCACTTCTGGCGCGATGCCATTGCTGTATCTTGGCGGTCTGGCAAGCAAAGCCGGGATTGGCGAGCCTGAACGTCTGCAAGAAAAACTCAATAAGGCAGTTACCCAGATCCTGACCCGACAGGCGCGAAACGGTGGTTTCGGCATGTGGGCACCGCAAGACAGCAACTTCTGGCTGGATGCCTATGTGACGGATTTTCTGTCGCGGGCGCGTGCTGAAAACGTTGCCGTCCCTGATCTGGCATTTGCCTCGGCCATGGACAATCTGCGCAACCGGATCAGCTATGCCCCTGACTTTGACAGGGGTGGCGAAGATATCGCTTACGCACTGCTGATGCTGGCCCGTGAGGGGGGCGCGAATATGGGGGACCTGCGCTATTATGCCGACACCAAGGCTGATGATTTCGCAACGCCATTGGCCTTGGCACAGCTTGGTGCAGCGTTGGCATCATACGGGGATCAGCAGCGTGCTGATCGGATGTTTGCCAAGGCGGCTGCGTTGCTTGGAACGCGTGACAACCCGCGTGCATGGCGAGATGACTATGGCAGCAGCTTGAGGGATGCTGCCGGGCTGCTGACCCTTGCGGCAGAGGCGGGAAGTACCGCGGTAAACAGGTCTGTCTTGGTCTCTAGAATAGGCTCTAACACGGGGGCTTTATCCACACAGGAGGCGGCACAGGTTGTGCTTGCGGCCCATGCGTTAATGGGCCCCAACGTGAATTCAGGCATTCTTGTTGATGGCGTGCAAACCGATGGTCCTGTGGTTCAAACCCTTGACGATGCAAACCCTTTGTCATCCGTCATCGAGAATACTGGCAGTGCTGCGATTGATGTTAAGATGACTGCCTACGGTGTGCCAGACGTGGCCCCAGATGAAGGCGGATATGGCTACGCGATCAGTCGTGCCTATTTCACAATGGAAGGCGAACCGCGTGCCGAGACGTTGGCCTCAGGTGACCGTTTGGTTGTTGTGCTCACCGTCACGCCCTTTGAAGAGGTCGGCGCACGTCTCATGGTTGATGATCCTTTGCCCGCTGGGTTTGAAATTGATAACCCGAACCTGATCCGTGGTGGCGACATCGCAGCGCTTGAATGGCTGGATACAGCGGTCGCAGAACATGCAGAATTTCGAACGGATCGCTTTTTGGCCGCGGTAGATCATCGCGGTGCTGATCCGTTCCGTTTGGCATATGTTGTGCGCGCCGTACCGCCGGGGCGTTATCACCATCCGGCAGCGACGGTGGTTGATATGTATCGCCCCGAATACCGCGCCAACACCCAATCCGCTGAGGTTACCATCGCGCCATGATCCGTCGCTATGGCATCTTTGCTCTTGTGATAATGCTGGGCGTTGGGGCTGGTCTGCGTGATTGGTATGGCGGGTGGATTGCCGCAACTGACTTGCCGCTGATACAGACAGAAACCTCGGTCGAAGTGCATGACCGGACGGGTGTTCTGTTGCGCGTCTATCCTGTTGAAGACGGCCGCAAACGGATGGCTATTTCACTGAAAGATGTTGATCCAACCTATCTGGACATGCTGGTCGCGTATGAAGACAAGCGTTTTTACAGTCACTCAGGGGTCGACGTGCTGGCTGCATTTCGGGCAGTTTGGCAAGCACTCTGGCAAGGCGAAGTTGTGTCGGGTGGATCGACGTTAACCATGCAAGTCGCACGTCTGCTTGAGAACTCTGGCACCGGGCGCTGGCATGGAAAGCTTCGGCAAATACGCGTGGCCTTGGCATTAGAGCGGGTGATGACCAAGGATCAGATCCTGTCGCTTTACCTGTTACATGCGCCATTTGGCGGTCCGATCGAGGGGCTGCGTGCGGGATCATTGGCGTGGTTTGGAAAAGAACCTGCACGATTGAATTTGGCGCAGGCGGCCTTGCTTGTCGCTTTGCCGCAATCGCCAGAAACCAGACGGCCCGACAGGTATCCCAACGCGGCATTGCGGGCACGGGCACGGGTGTTGGAACGGGTTGATGCGCCCCATCAAATGCGGCTGGCTCCTGTTCCAGAACGTGTTCAAGCTTTCCCTCGTTTGGCCCCGCATTTGACCGATCTCGCCCGCCAGCGCGATCCGCTGGCCAAGCGCATTGATCTGACCGTTGATGCCGGGCTACAGGCGCAGATCGAAGATCTTGCACGCCGCGCTGTTGAGGGGCGTGATACGCAGCTTTCCGCGGCCATCGTCATTGCGGATCACCAAACGGGTCAGGTTCTGGCTTCGGTCGGGTCCCCCGCGTACTCGGACGCAGAAGGGGCGTTAGGGTTCGTTGATATGACCCGCGCACTTCGCTCCCCCGGGTCTACGTTGAAACCCTTTATCTATGGCTTGGCTTTTGATCAGGGGCTGGCCCATCCTGCGACTTTGATGAATGACGCGCCAACATCGTTTGGTCGCTATGCCCCGCAAAATTTCGACGGTTTGTATCGGGGGGAACTGACCGTGCGCGAAGCGTTGCAGCTTTCGCTCAATATCCCTCCGATTTTGCTGACCCAGGAAATTGGTCCTGCGCGTTTGACGGCAATGTTAAAGCGGGGTGGTGCGCGGCCTGTCGTACCAGGCGGCAAGCCGGGGCTCGCCGTGGCTTTGGGTGGCGTTGGCATGACATTGAACGATCTGGTTCAGCTTTATGGCGGGATCGCAAATGGTGGGCAGGTGTGGCCGCTTGTCTGGCAAAAGGGGGCAGGGGGCACTGCGCCCCGACAGATCATGTCGCGATCCGCAGCTTGGCATCTTTGGGATATTCTTGCTGATCTTGCACCGCCCTCAGGCGTTGCAGGGCACACACGGCAGATCGCTTACAAGACCGGAACGTCTTATGGGCACCGCGACGCGTGGAGCATTGGATTTGACGGCCAGCATGTCATAGGCGTTTGGCTTGGGCGACCGGATGGCACACCTGTTCCGGGTGCATTTGGTGGTGATCTTGCAGCACCGATCTTGTTTGAAGCGTTTGGCCGTGTCTCACATAAACGCAGCCCCGGTCCTCTGCCGCCTCCCGAAACGCTTATGGTCAGCACCGCCGAACTGCCCATGCCCCTGCAGCGATTTCGCAGCCGGACGGCTGTATTTGTGACGTCAATTGATCGCCCGGTCGTCACCTTTCCCCCACAAGGCGCGGTTCTGAGGCACAGCCGTTTTGGCGTACCGTTGAAGGTCGACGCAGGAATCTTGCCATTGACGATTTTGCTGAACGGTGCCCCTGTCGTGACAAATCTGCGAGAGCGCGAGACCACACTGCCGCTGGACGGGATAGGGTTCTCGCGGATTTCTGTGATTGATGCGAACGGGCGCAGCGCCGAGGTGGATATCAGATTGAAATAAGCGACCTTGGCCTAACTACGCCTGCCTTCTCGTAACCATGCTGCGACGATCAATCCCGCGCTGAGTAGCAAAACAAGCCAGCCCGGCAAGATCGGGGTTTGGCGTACGTCACGGGTTTCATAGGCATCGCGTGGGGTCAGACCGATCCAACCGCGCCCTGCTGCTGGGCGGCCCAAACGCACGTCGCGGATGCGCGGCAGGCCGTCCTCGATGCGGGCAACGCCGCCGCGCAAGGCGGCCAGAATAGGGGCCATGGTTTCATCGCTTGCGATCGTGTCTATAAACTCGCGTGGCGCTGCAGGGCCAAGGCCGATGACGCTGACCTGATCACCGTTTTCAAGGCGATACAGACCGATCTCTGGCCCCTCAAACAAACCTTCGAAAACGCCTGGTGCGGTTTTGGTTAAGGGAATTTCTACCGTGACACCATCCGGGCCTGTAACCGTCACCGGAGGGACGGTATCGCCTAAGGTCCGCCGAATGATCCGCATGGTTTGACCTTCTGCCGTGGCAGTCAGGGCTTCTTCCTCCAGTTCGGGCTCTTTCATCATCCAATGCGCAAGGCGGCGCAGCAATTCCAGTTGGGGCCCGCCGCCTTCGTAGCCACGGTTCCACAACCACGCGTGATCCGAGGCCATAAGCGCTACGCGCCCTTCCTCGACCCTGTTCAGAATAAGCAACGGTCTGTCGTCTTGCCCCGTCATGACGACATTGCCTTGGGGGTCCGTCACGTCGATCTGGCGCAACCAGCGGCCCCAATCGCCACGACCCGGCAAGTTGGTGGTAACGGGATGGCGTTCACCCAGATCGGACACAAGAGGCAGGTAAGGCTCTTCGATGACGCGGGCGGAAGGTGTTGCAGGCAGAACCGCACCAAGCGGGGAGCGAAAGATGCTGTCAGCGCTGGCAAAGTCCGGGCCTGCGGCAACAAGAACAGCCCCGCCTTGGCGGACATAATTCGCGACATTTTCAAGATAGAGAGAGGGCAGGATGCCGCGTCGTTTGTACCGGTCAAAGATGATCAGATCGAAATCCTCGATCTTCTCCATGAATAATTCACGGGTTGGAAATGCGATCAGGGAAAGCTCGTCTACTGGCACGCCGTCTTGTTTTTCTGGCGGGCGCAGAATGGTGAAATGCACCAGATCAACAGAACTGTCTGACTTCAACAGGTTGCGCCAGGTGCGCCCGCCGGGGTGTGGCTCACCACTGGCAAGCAACACGCGCAAGCGGTCGCGGACACCGTTTATCTGGATCAATGCTGAATTGTTGCGGTCTGTCAGTTCACCCTCAGCCTCGGGAAGTGAAAAGCGGATCACGTTTCGCCCGCCATGGGGCAACGTCACAGGAAGGTCCAGGTCCTGGCCAATGGGCACGCGGAAGGATTGCGCTTCTTCGCCATCGACTGAAATATCGAGCTGTGCAACGCCCCCTTGGTCTGGCGCGGCCCCCAGGTCGTCGATACGCAAAGTGAGCGTAACCGGTTCGCCAATTATTGCAAAGGCAGGGGCGTTTTGTACCGAAAGGCGGCGGTCCCAATCTGTGGCCTTGCCCGTCATCAGCAGATGCATTGGTGCGGGAAGATCAACGGGCAAATCAGCGTCATGGATGCGGCCATCACTGATCGCCAAAATACCTGCAATCCGCGCACGCGGCTCCTCTGCCAGTGCCTGACTAAGTGCTGTCATCATCTGGGTTCCAGTATCGCCTGCCCCGTCGGGTACGGTCACGCGACGCAGTTCGGTGTTCTCACGCGCCGCAATGGTTCCGGCGATTGCGTCAGCTGCCGTGATGCTTTGGTTGGCGCGATCTGCCAGCTTCTGGCTGGCGCTGCTGTCTTCCAGCATGATCACAATGTCGCTAAGGGGTGCGCGGTCTTCTTGTTGAAACGATGGGCCTGATAGGGCGGCAAGAACCACCAGCATTGCAAGCCCGCGCAAAGCCCAGCCTTGCAGGCCACGTAGAACCGCCAGAACAATCGCGGCCAATGCGATAACGGCCACGGCCCCTAAAAGCAGAAGCGGGATCATGGGATCAAAGACGATGGTAGAGGTCATTGGCCCAACCTATCCAGAAGCGCAGGCACATGGACCTGATCTGATTTATAGTTTCCGGTCAGCACATGCATCACCAGATTAACACCAAACCGGTAAGCCAGTTCACGTTGACGCTCGCCTGCAAAACCCCGCCCGATCGGGACCATTGGCGCGCCGTTGCTTGAAACCGCCCATGCCGCCGCCCAGTCGTTGCCGCCGATAACCACGGGTGTCACACCGTCGTTGAGGTTGCGAAATGGCATGCCCTCGACTTGTTCTGCATCAGCGGGCGAAGCTTCGACCCAGATGTCGCGGCCGGGATGGCGGCCGGGGAAATCCTGAAGCAGATAGAACGTGCGGGTCAGGACATGATCGCCGGGCAGTGGTTCAAGCGGAGGAATATCAAGCGGTGCTGCGAGGTTTTGGAGTTTTTGCCCGTTCGGGCTTGCCGCACCGAATGCGGCGATATTGGCATCGCGTGTATCGAACAGGATCAATCCGCCAGAGCGCAAATATTCGTTAAGCTTGACGTAGGCGTCAGATGACGGGCGCGGCTGGTCTGGTGTGATGGGCCAATACAACATCGGAAAGAACGCCAGTTCGTCGGTTTCCAGATCAACGCCGATCGGGTTCGCGGGTTCTACCGATGTCCGGAAATACAGCGTGTCAGACAGCCCGCGCAGGCCAGCTTCTGACACCTGGTCAACGGACGGGTTTCCGGTGATCACATAGGCCAATGCCATCTCTGACGTTGCGTTCAACGCAAATTGGTCGGCGTCCTGTGCATCGGCGGGCGCAGGCATATGCAAAAGAGCGGCCAGAAGAACCGCGGCGGCATTGCTGCGTTTCAACAGACGACCGGATAGCGCCAGCGACGCTACGACATCAGCAAGCAAAAGCAATATCGACAAGCTAAGAAGCCATCCGGCAAGGGGCACTTCGGGGGCTACATACAAGCCGCGAACGGGCACATCACCGGGCCAGGTCGCAGGGGTTAAAATGGTATCGGTTGTCACAACATTACGGGCGATCCGCCTGTCACCAGAGGCATAGATGCCCGGCTGCAAATCAGGCCCGGCAGGTGCTTCGGCAAGATCGGCACCGTCCACGCCCGGCAGATTACCAGCATCGTCAAGCAGGCCAAACCCATCCATCACGCGCAGCGGCGTCCAAGTGGTTCCTTGTAAATCTTGCGCGTCAAGTGTGGCTGAAGAAGACGATACCGCCAGCCGCTCCATCATCTGCACAAACAAACCCGACAGGGGCAGCGTGGACCATTCTGCTGTCGCGGTAACGTGGAACAACACCACCTGGCCCTGCCCAAGTGCCTTGCGCGTGACCAAAGGCGTGCCATCGCTCAGCGCTGCAATCACGCGATCAGCCAGCGTCGGGTCTGGCTGTGCCACGACTTGGGCTGACACAACCACATCGGCAGGCACTTCGAGGCCGAAAAAGGGCGAGCTGTCTCGAAACGCGTCAAGCGATTTGGGTTCACCCCAGCTCATGGCACCCCCGACACTGCGGCCTCCGGCGCGGAGGCGCACGGGCATCAAAGGGTCTTCGGTATCGCGCGAGATGTCACTTGCGGCAATGCGCGGCCCGGCGAAGCGGATCAACATGCCCCCGCCTTCAATCCACTCCAACAGCGGGGTTTGTTCAGCTTCAGACAATGTTGCAATATCGGCCAACACGATCACATCTGGATTGGCGGGCAGCACGTCGGCCAACGATCCGTCAATCAGCTCCGCTGTTGGGGCAAGCGCCTGTCCTATGTAATGTAGGGGCGACAGCAACTCCAACCCTTCGCGGTTTTCACGACCGGCGATGAGGGCAACCTCGCGGCGGCGTAGCCCGTCATCGACCAGCGTGCTGGCCCCGGCAGAGCGCTGGCCTGCAATGTCAAAACGGGTGATCCGCGCGCGCAGTTCTGACGGCAACGCAAGAGCAGCAGTTGTTTTCATGGCACCTGCCTCAAACCTGGCAGGGACGGTCGCAAGGATGCGAACATTGCCTGCAGGGTCGCGGCCTTGGGCGTTCAGCGTGACATCACGGGCCTCGCCTGCGATGGCACGCTTGGCCGTCAGCGTGATCGCACCGTCTTCATAGGTTGCGGGGGCCATGGCCAGCACGTTTGCCCCTGTTTGATAGACTTCGACCGTGCCTTGATCTTGCAGCGCGTCCAACATGTCGCCCCGGCTGGCATAGTCCAGCCCGTCACTGAACCAAAGCGTGTCAAAGCCGTTCAAGGTTTTCGTAATCTCGATCGCGCGGATCACATTGGCATTGGAGGGCTGCCAGGGTTCGGGCTGCAAACCGGCAAGCCGTGTCCGCCATACATCGGCTGACTGAAACGCGGGCTCTTGAGGCGCTGTCAGTGACAGGAACCCGACGGTTCGATTTGCACGTGCGGCGCGGGTCAGTTGCGCATCAATCACTTCGGATTGTTGTTGCCAACGGGTCGCACCCGCCCAAGACCCGTCCAGCAAAATCAGCAACGGGCCAGAGCCATCGGCCTGTTGCTCGTCAGGGTTCAGGACCGGCCCTGCAAGGCCAATGATCACGGCCGCAACTGCCAGAATCCGCAAAAGCAGTAACCACCAAGGTGTGCGGTCCGATACGCTTTCATCGTCTTTGAGGCCCAGCAACAAAGCGACGCCAGGAAAGCGGCGGCGGATCGGGGCAGGTGGGACGGCCCTGAGGATCAGCCATAAGATGGGCAAAACAAGAAGTCCCAACAAAAGCCAGGGGGCCGTGAAACCGATGCCACCAAGAACCGTCATGCTGCTGCCCCCGCGCGGGTATCAAGCGCTGAATAAAGCCAAAGAAGCGCTGATTGCGCCGAGGTGTTGGTGTGGTGCAGGCCGTAATGCCAGCCTGTCAGCGCGCAAAGACGCTGAAGTTCGGCTTTGCGTTCCGCCAGCCGTTCAAGATAGCGCGTCTTCAGATCGCTGGCCTTTAGGGTCTCATGGCTCAGCGTGCCACCCATGCTCTCGAATATGGTTCTGCCGCTAAAGGGAAACGCCTCTTCCGAAGGGTCAAGCAGGTGGCACAGCACGCCACGCACGCCCCGATCAGCCGCCTTGGTCAGAGCAAGAGTCACGCCCTCCAAACTGCCCATGAAGTCTGAGATGAACAAAGCGCGTGCATGTGGGATCATCGCGCGATGCTCGGGCGGGGCATAGTCGGCGGTGTCGTCCTGGCAGAGCACCTCGGCCAAGCGCAGAATCTGCGGTCTGCCGGAACGGGGGGGAAGCGATGTCCCGGTGAGGCCAACCCGTTCACCGCCGCGCTGCAACATGATCGCCGTGGCAAGGCCCAAAAGCCGTGCCCGATCTGCCTTTTCCGGCAGCTTGCTATCGGATGCAAAGCGCATGGAGGCACCCTGATCGACCCACAGCATAACGGATTGCGCAATCTGCCATTCACGCTCGCGCACAAATTCCTGATCGCCCATGGCCGAACGCCGGTAGTCGATAAGACGGCGGCTGTCGCCTTGCTGCGCCGGGCGGTATTGCCAGAAATCATCGCCTACCCCTGCGCGCCTGCGACCGTGCGCACCCAGCAGGACAGCGCCTGCCAAATGGTCGGCCCGGGCCAGTAGTTCAGGAAAACGCGCGGCCTGATCTTCGGCATCGGCACGAAGGGCTGAAGGTTTGATCACGCTGCGGCCTTTTTCCCGGTCAGGCTGCCTGCGGTCGTCTCGATCAGGTTTTCCAGGCTGTCACCGCGTGCGCGGGCAGCAAAATTAAGCGCCATCCGGTGGGTTAGTACCGGGCGAGCCATGTCGAGCACGTCTTCTGCCGATGGGGCAAGACGCCCTTGCAAAAGTGCGCGGGCGCGCACGGTCAGCATCAGTGCTTGGGCTGCACGTGGGCCTGGGCCCCACGCAACAGTCTCGCGCACCTTCTGACTGGCCTCTGCTTCACCGGGGCGGAAAGCGCGGACCAGATCCAAAATCATCTCGACCACACTGTCGCCCACGGGCATGCGGCGCAGCAGGGACTGTGCTGCCAGCAATTCCTCGGTTGTGAAAATCTGTGTTGATTGTGCATCGCCTTCGCCGGTCGTGGCCATCAGGATGTCCCGCTCTGTCTTGCGATCAGGATATGCGACGTCGATTTGCACAATGAAGCGATCAAGTTGCGCTTCGGGCAAAGGATAAGTGCCTTCCTGCTCGATCGGGTTTTGCGTGGCAAGGACATGGAACGGTTTACCAAGGGGGCGGTCCTGCCCCGCAACTGTCACTGTCTTTTCCTGCATAGCTTGCAGCAAAGCCGATTGTGTGCGCGGGCTGGCGCGGTTGATCTCGTCTGCCATCAACAACTGGCAAAAAATAGGGCCTTCTACAAAGCGGAACGCGCGGCTGCCGTCAGCCGCCGTATCCAGAACTTCGGACCCTAAGATATCAGCGGGCATCAAGTCGGGCGTAAACTGCACACGGTTGCCATTCAGCCCCATCACGGTGCTAAGCGTCTCGACCAGGCGCGTCTTGCCCAAACCGGGCAAACCAATCAGCAACCCGTGACCACCGCACAAAAGCGCCGTCAGGGTCAGATCGACGACCCGTTCCTGCCCGATGAACCGGTTGGTGATAGAGGTCTTGGCCTGCGCCAGTTTTTCCCCGAGTGCTTCGATGTCGGCTACCATGTCGCTGGCTTCGGTCATGACTTTTGCGTCCTCTGGTTTATATGAGTTAAGTGTAAGTGTATCTCGCAAACTGGAAATGGCAAAAGCAATGAGTGGACAAAAAACCGTGACCCCAAGCGCGACAAGCCTTGCAGCATCTGTTTCCGCTGCAAAAACACGCGGATTACCGCCTGTAGAAAAATGGAATCCGCCATTTTGTGGTGATATCGACATGGAAATCAAACGGGATGGCACGTGGTTTTACGAGGGCACTCCCATCGGCCGGCGCGGGTTGGTCAAGTTGTTCGCCTCGATTCTGATCCGTGAAGGTGACAAATACTTTCTGGTCACCCCTGTCGAAAAGGTTGGAATACGCGTCGAGGACGCCCCATTTGTTGCCGTCGATTTTGATGTTTTGGGCGAGGGGCGTGAGCAAAAACTGGTGTTTCAGACAAATCTGGACGATATGGCGTCTGCAGGTGCTGATCTGCCGATCCGGGTTGTGCGCGACCCCCAGACGGGCGAACCGTCACCCTATGTGCGCGTGCGCCGTAATCTTGAGGCGCTGATTGATCGCAAGAGCTTTTACCGCCTTGTAGATTTGGGAGAGCATCACGAAGGCTGGTTTGGCGTGTGGTCGAATGGAACTTTCTTTGGCGTTATTCCATCGGATGAATTGCCAGACTAGGGACGAGCGTTCCCGTTTTAAAGAGGCGGCAAGGGAAGGTTTGACCGCCGTAGAGGTGTTGTTCCTGTAAGATGTAACAGCAAAGCCGCAACACCTAGTGCGCTGCGGCTTTGCCTGGTGGCTAAGCTTGGGCTGTTTCAGGGTCTTTCCGATAGGCCAGTGCATGATCCCCAAGGTCCATGATATCCTCGCCCGACTTCTCCCACTCCTGACGATCTTTTTCCGTCGCTTTGGGTGAAAACAGACCCGTTACCGCATAGATCAAACCAATCACCGGAGCCGTCCAGCACGCGAATGCCAGTGGGATATACAGCAGGTTGGTCAGGTTCCCGTCCATCACGCCAAGACCAAGTGCGGAAATCACAAAGGCACCGCCAGCGTTCCAAGGGATCAGCGGGCTCATCAATGTGCCCCCTTCTTCGACGGCCCGGCTTAGGTTCAGGGTTGAGTAACCCATACCCCGATACAGCGGCGCGTACATGCGACCCGGCAACGCGATCGAGATATAGGGGTCGCCCGCTACCATATTGGTCGCAAAGGCCGCACCAATTGCTGATGATTGTACTGCGGCAAACGTTTTGACGCGGTTGACGATGGCCATGATGATCGCCTCAAGACACCCTGTTCTTTCAAGAGCGCCACCGAAGCCCAAGGCAATCAACATCAAAGAGATCGTCCACATCATCGACTGGATGCCACCTGCATTCAACAAGCTGTCGATATCGGAAATCCCGGTATCAATTGAATAGCCTGACTGCGCGAAGGCAAAGACATCGTGCAAGCCAGCACCTTGCCAGAAAATCGCGATCAGCCCGCCTGCGAGGACACCAGAGAACAAAGACGGCAGCGGTGGCTGCTTCATCAAGGCCAAGGAAACCACAATCAAAGCGGGAATCAGCGGGACAAGCCCCAGATTGAATCGATCAGCTAACCCCGTGGTTATCTGCTGGATGCTGCTGACATCGCCAGCTGCAGCATCAATCATCATGAAACCTACCAGCACATAGATGATCAACGCGATCACCATGGCGGGAATGGTCGTTGGGAGCATATTTTTGATGTGGTCAAAAACATTCGTACCCGTCACCGCAGGCGCGAGGTTTGTTGTATCTGACAGCGGCGAAATTTTGTCACCAAAGAACGCGCCAGAGACAACAGCGCCTGCGGTCCAATAGGCGGGAATGCCGAAACCTGCGCCGATGCCCATCAGGGCAAGACCGATTGTACCGACCGTGCCCCAGCTGGTGCCCAATGACAAAGATACCACGGCGCACAAGATCATCGCTGCCGCCAAAAAGATGGAGGGATTTAACAAAGTTAATCCGTAATAGATCAAGGTTGGCACGGTTCCCGAAGCGATCCAGACGCCGATGATCATACCAACGATCACAAGCACTGCCAAAGAGGGCAGGGACACATGGATTACATGGAAAATACCCTCACGTATATCCATCCAGCCTTGGCCTCGCAGGACACCCAGCAACGATGTGATTGCCAATCCCAGAATGAGAGGAATGTGCGGTGTGAAATCGCCATAATAAAATAATTGTAAGGCCAGCAGCCCCAAGGTTAATACGACTGGCAAAAGCGCCAGAGGCAATGATGGAAGATCTTTCTTGTCCATTTTTTCCCTCGTATTTTATGTCGCGCATCGGCAAATCTTTGCGCATCAATTGAGAATTAAATGGATTGACCCAGTGCTAAGTTCCGAAGAAAGGGAAAATTAACTGATAGCTTTGCTTTTTGTTCCAGACACGCGGGCCTTTTTTAATGGGCCTCGGCCCAGTTTGAACCTATGCCAGCTTCGACCGTCAGCTTGACATCCAACTTGACGACAGGGTCTGACGCGTTCTCCATAACGTCACGCGCTGCGTTTATCAGATCGTCCTCGGCCCCCTTTTCCACCTCGAACAATAGTTCATCATGCACCTGCAACAGCATTGTCGCCGGAATAGCTTTGATCGCATCCGGCATCCGGATCATGGCGCGACGGATTACATCAGCGGCAGTACCCTGAATGGGCGCATTGATGGCGGCGCGTTGGGCAAAGCCTGCGCGGGGGCCTTTCGCACCGATTTCGGGGGTGTTGATTTTGCGGCCGAACAAGGTTTGCACATAGCCGTGTTCCTTGGCGAAGGCCTTGGTGTCGTCCATATAGGTGCGGATGCCGGGGAAACGCTCGAAGTAACGGTCGATGAATCCTTGTGCCTCTGCGCGTGGAATCCGCAGGTTGCGAGCCAGACCAAAGCCCGAGATGCCATAGATCACACCAAAGTTGATCGCTTTGGCTTGGCGGCGGACGTCTGGGGTCATCTCGTCCAGAGGCACGCCAAACATTTCTGATGCGGTGAGCGCATGAATGTCGATGCCATCCTTGAATGCCTGTTTCAGTTCCGGAATTTCAGCGATGTGGGCCAGTATCCGCAACTCGATCTGCGAATAATCGAGGGCGACAAGCACCTTGCCGTCTTCCGCGACGAAAGCCTCACGAATCCGGCGGCCTTCTTCGGAGCGGATCGGGATATTCTGCAGGTTCGGGTCCGTTGACGCCAGACGTCCGGTCGAAGCACCCGCGATCGAATAGGACGTGTGAACGCGGCCCGTGTCCTTGTTAATGTGGTCCTGCAAAGCGTCTGTATAGGTCGATTTCAGCTTGGAAAGCTGACGCCAGTCCAGAATGCGGCCTGGTAAAACATGTTCGGTCGCCAAATCCTCCAGCACGTCGGCACCCGTGGCGTAGGCCCCTGTTTTACCCTTCTTTCCACCCTCGATTCCCATTTCGTCAAATAGGATTTCGCCAAGCTGCTTGGGGGAGCCGACATTGAACTTCCGCCCTACAAGCTCGTAAATTTCGTCCTCTAGCCCGGCCATTTTCTGCGCAAAGGCGTTTGACATCCGGCTTAGCGTGTCACGATCGACCTTCACACCAGACCGTTCCATCGCGGCAAGAACGGGGACAAGGGGGCGTTCAAGCGTCTCGTAGACCTTGGTGACCTGGGCCCGGTGCAACTGCGGTTTGAACAGTTGCCACAGACGCAGAGTGATGTCGGCATCCTCGGCTGCATAGCGCACAGCTTGGTCCAAAGGCACTTTGTCGAAGGTCACAGCAGACTTGCCCGACCCCAACAGCGGTTTGATCGGGATCGGGATATGGCCCAGATAGCGCTCGGAAAGCGTGTGCATCCCGTGGCCGTGCAAGCCCGCGTGCATCGCATAAGACATCAGCATCGTATCATCGATTGGTGCGACGTTAATGCCAAGCTGTGCAAAAATCTTGCTGTCATATTTCATGTTCTGGCCGATTTTGATGATCGACGGATCCTCAAGCATGGGCGTGAGCATCTTCAACGCGTCTTCGGTCGGCATCTGCCCTTCGGCCAGGTCATCCGATCCGAACAGATCTTCCGAGGAGTGGGTCTTGTGGATCAGTGGGATATAGCAGGCTTTTCCTGGCTCGACACAAAGCGAAATGCCCACAAGGTCGGCGGTCATTTCATCAAGGCCTGTGGTTTCGGTGTCTACAGCGACGTAACCAAATTCGTAAATCTGGTCGATCCACTCTTGCAAGGATTTTGCATCGCTGACCTGTTCGTAATCGTCTGCCGAGAACGGAATATCAGCCGCGGCAGGGGCATCATTCATCGCAGGGCTTTCGATCACGGGCGCTTCTTTGCCCAAAACCTCGGCAACGCGTTTTGACAGGGTTCGGAATTCCATCTCTGCCAGAAACCCAAGCAACTTGTCGGAATCAGGGTCGCGGACCTCGAGGTCATCCAGCGTAAAGTCGAGCGGTGTGTTTTCGTCCAGCAATACCAGCTTGCGTGACAGACGGATCTGATCGGCGTGATCAATCAGCGTCTGGCGCCGTTTTGGCTGTTTGATTTCGTGGGCCCGTTCCAGCAACGCATCCAGATCACCGAACTCGTTAATCAGCAGGGCAGCGGTTTTGATCCCGATTCCTGGCGCACCGGGTACGTTGTCAACAGAATCACCCGCGAGCGCCTGCACATCAACAACGCGGTCGGGATAGACGCCAAACTTCTCGAACACACCCTCGCGGTCGATGGTCTTGTTCTTCATCGCGTCCAGCATTTCCACGCCGTCGCCCACCAGTTGCATCAGGTCCTTGTCAGAACTGATGATGGTACAGCGCCCACCAGCAGCGCGCGCCTGAACAGCCAGGGTGGCGATGATGTCATCTGCCTCAAAGCCTTCCTTTTCTTTGCAGGCGATATTGAACGCTTCGGTCGCGTCCCGTGTCAGTGGGATCTGCGGACGCAAATCCTCGGGCATTGCTTCGCGGTTCGCTTTGTATTGATCATACATGTCATTGCGGAACGTATGGCTGCCTTTGTCGAAAATGACTGCGACGTGGGTTGGGGCATCCGGCCCGGTATTGCCTTCGACATAGCGGTGCAGCATGTTGCAAAACCCGGCAACCGCCCCGATGGGCAGGCCGTCTGATTTGCGCGTCAGCGGCGGTAGGGCGTGATAAGCGCGGAAAATAAACGCCGACCCGTCGATCAGATGCAGATGGTGACCCTTGCCAAATGTGCCGGACATGTCGGTGCTCCCTTAAATGATTGTCTTCTTTTGCCACGAAGACGCAGCACCTGCCAGCAGACAATCACCCACGACCCCATCTTCATTTTGCCAGATAAACTCCCCGCGGAGCGTCCCGTCGGTGCATCATTTGGGATGGTAAAGATCAAAGGACAGGCTGACAGACATCGACATCGGCGTCCAAAGACCAAACTTTACACCGGCATCCCGCAAGCGTTCGCCAATCCAGACATTGCACGTCCGAAACAGGTGAAACTGGTCTTTTGAGGCAAAGAAACCATCAGTTCGAGTATAGCCGGCATTCGCAATCCGGACCGGTAACGCGTCCGCGCCAAGGACGAGCGTATTCCAGACGCTGTCCAGCAAGGTCGTGTATTCCTTTTCAGTCAGCTTGAGCCGCCGCGCGGGCAGATCAGCCGGTAAACCGCCTATAATATCAAATCGCAAAACGGATTTGTCCCCGGTGATGCCGCGCCAGATTGCCCTTAGATCAAGGTCTTTGTACGTTGGTGTCCGGGTGTAGAAATCGTGCGCGCCCCATCCGACGATCAACCATTCAGCATCGGGGTGGTCTAGCCATATCCCTGTCTTGGCCAACGGTGTGAACCGCGTCACAGACATTTGATCAAGCGGTAAAAGCAGGTCGTAGTGGATAGGGCCGGTGACCAAGAGTATATCGCGGTTTTTTTCAGAGGTATCAGCGGTGATGCGACTGGGGATGACCGCGCCGTAAAGTGCTGCCATTACATAAATGGCCGGTAAAAGCGCTAATACGCCTAGCCATCTTGCGACTTGCCTCAGACCTTGCCCTCAAAGTCCTGGTGGATGAATCTACAATCGCAATATCCACATTCGACCCAGCCTTTGTCTTGCGGAATTTGCAGCCACACGCGGGGGTGACCCAATGCGCCTTCACTGCCGTCGCACGCGACGCGCCAGGTGTTCACAATGCGGGTTTCGGGGGCTTGCGATGTCATGTGATCGTCCTTGGCTTTGGATGCGCTGTTGTTATGACCAAACCAAGCAAGCAGGGCAAGGGGGCGGGCAGATTTTGGGCTGTGTAACTCTACAAGTTTGTAATCTGGGCTGAATTAGGTTCACCAATGCGCAAACAGCCGTTAAAAGACGCAAATCATCGAAAATAGTCGGAGCAGCGATCCAATGGCACCCCTTAAACCTGTTGTACTGTGTATTCTGGACGGATGGGGTTTGCGCGCGGAAGCGGCTGGAAACGCGCCTTTGCTCGCAAAGACACCGAATTTCGACTGGATCATGCAGAATTGTCCCAACGCGACGCTGACGACATTTGGCCCGGATGTGGGCTTGCCCAAAGGGCAGATGGGCAATTCAGAGGTTGGTCACACCAATATTGGCGCTGGACGGGTGGTTGCCATGGATCTGGGCCAGATTGATCTGGCCATCGAACAGGGTAGTTTTGCCAAGAATCCACCCTTGCTGGATTTCATTGAGAGGCTCAAGAAAACTGGTGGTACGGCGCATTTGATGGGGCTGGTTTCTGATGGCGGGGTGCATGGGCATCTTTCGCATTTGATTGCAGCGGTTCATGCCTTGCGCAAGCAGGATATTCCGGTGGTTGTTCATGCGTTAACAGATGGTCGCGATGTCGCTCCGCGCTCGGCTTTGGGGTTTTTCGATACCTTGCAGGCCGAACTGCCCAAGGATGTTGCGATTGCCACAGTCACAGGCCGCTACTTTGCCATGGACCGCGATAACCGTTGGGACCGCGTCGCCAAAGCCTACGGTGCCATCGTTCAGGCTGAAGGGTTGTCCGCCAAGGCCGCGAGTGCTGCGGTTGAAGCGGCATATGCGCGCGACGAGAATGATGAATTCATCAAGCCGACCGTGATCGACGGCTACACCGGCGCGAAAGATGGCGATGGATTTTTCTGCCTGAACTTCCGTGCTGACCGCGCCCGCGAAATCATGTCTGCAATCGGTGCGCAAGATTTTGATGCCTTCGACACAGGCAAGCGACCCGATTGGGCTGCCTTGATGGGCATGGCGGAATATTCAGATGCCCACAGTATTTATATCTCTACGATGTATCCAAAACCCCAGATTGTGAACACCTTGGGCGCTTGGGTGGCACAGCACGGGTTGCGCCAGTTCCGGTTGGCCGAGACAGAAAAATACCCTCACGTGACATTTTTCCTTAACGGAGGGGAGGAAACCGCCGCTGTGGGCGAGGACCGGGTTATGCCAAGATCACCCGATGTAGCGACCTATGATTTGCAGCCAGAGATGTCTTGCAGCGAAGTAACGGATCATTTTGTTCGTGCGATAGAGGAGGGGTATGACATGATCGTGGTGAATTACGCCAATCCCGACATGGTTGGTCACACAGGCGATCTGGAAGCAGCGATTGCAGCCTGCGAGGCCGTGGATGCGGGGCTTGGCCGTGTATTGAAGGCGTTGAAATCGGCTGGGGGCGCGATGATTGTGACGGCTGACCATGGCAATTGCGAAACGATGATTGATCCAGAAAGTGGCGGCGCGCATACGGCGCATACACTCAATCCGGTGCCTGTTGCGGTTGTTGGCGCATCTGCCGGGGCCAAGGTGCGCACTGGGCGGTTGGCTGATCTGGCCCCTACGGTTTTGCATTTGATGGGTCTTGAACCGCCGCCCGAGATGACCGGAAAGTCGCTGTTAGAATGATCCGGTTAAGTGCCCTATTAATGCTGGTCTGGCCGGTTGCGGCCGCAGCCCAGACCGAGGCCGCCGATCAGGCCCGCCGTGCGATGGCCGAACTTGAAGCGGCCTCGGTGCAATTGGACAGCGCAGATGGCGCACGTGACCGGGTGCAGGCGCTGACCCAGACGATCCAAGCGTTTGAAACCGGTTTAGGTGCGATGCGGGAAGGATTGCGGCAGGCGGCCATCAACGAGGCGCAGCTTAGCAAGAAGCTGCAAGCCCGCGACGGCGAGGTGGCCCAACTGCTTGGCGTTTTGCAAAGTATAGGGGGCAACCCTTCGCCGACATTGTTTCTGCATCCCGAAGGCCCTGTTGGCACAGCGCGTGCCGGCATGTTGCTGGCCGAACTGACACCTGCGCTTGATGCCCGTGCCGATGTGTTGCGGCAGGATCTGGAAGATGTGCAGACGTTGCGGCTTTTGCAGACGGATGCCGCCAAACGGCTGCAAGAAGGTCTGACCGAAGTGCAGCGTGCCCGAACCGAATTGAATCAGGCGATGGCAAACCGGACCGATCTGCCCAAGCGATTTACCGAAGACCCGGTGCGCACCGCAATTTTGATCTCGACCTCGGAAACGCTGTCAGGATTTGTGAGCGGTCTGTCGCAGATGACCTCGGAAGAGATCGAACCTGCGCCACTGGATCTTGATGGAGAGGTAGGCAGGCTGACTTTGCCCGTGCAAGGCTTGATCCTGCGCCGCGCCAATGAAACCGATGCGGCAGGTGTGACGCGGCCGGGCATGATTTTTGCGACCCGTTCACGCGCGATTGTAACGACCCCCACGGCGGCAACAATCCGCTACACTGGGCCGCTTTTGGATCTTGGCAACGTGATTATTCTTGAGCCGCGTGCGAATACGCTGTTTGTGATGGCGGGTCTGGATATCGTTTATGGCGAAGCCGGGCAGGTGATCGCTGCAGGGACCCCTATCGGGCTGATGGGGGCACCCGCCACAAGCAATTCCGATGCACTTTCACCAAATGGTGATGGGGCTGGCGTAGAGCACTCAGAAACGCTCTATATAGAAGTAAGAGAAAATAATATTCCACAGGACCCTGCAGAGTGGTTCCTAACCGATAAGGATGGTTGAGCATATGAGGAAATTCGTAATGGCCGCCGTGGGTGGTACGCTGGCAGGCGTTATCGCCACGACGCAAATTGCAGGGCCATTGCTGGCGCAGGAAACTGCCAAGGCAAGCAACGTCTATGAGCAGCTTGACCTGTTTGGCGATATTTTTGAACGTCTTCGCGCCCAATATGTCGAAGAAGTCGACACAGAAGAACTGATCGAGGCGGCCATCAACGGAATGCTTACTTCGCTTGATCCCCACTCAAGCTATCTGTCGCCCAAAGACGCGCTGAAAATGCGTGATCAGACGCGGGGCGAATTCGGCGGTTTGGGCATCGAGGTCACGCAGGAAGAGGGTTTTGTCAAAGTCGTTTCGCCGATTGATGAAACACCCGCCTCCGAAGCGGGCATCGAGGCTGGTGATTTCATCACGCATGTTGACGGCGAAAGCCTGCTTGGGTTGACCCTTGATGACGCTGTTGAATTGATGCGCGGACCCGTTGGATCCGAGATCATCATTACCGTGGTCCGCGAAGGTGAAAGCGAACCATTCGATGTCTCGTTGATCCGCGATACCATCCAATTGACGGCTGTGCGTGGTCGGACTGTCGGGGATGCGGTTGTGATGCGTGTCACAACCTTCAACGAACAGACCTATCCAAAGCTTAAGGAAGGTTTGGAAGAACAGTTCGCCGCCGCAGGCGGGATAGAGAACATCAGCGGTATCGTGCTCGACTTGCGCAACAATCCGGGTGGTTTGTTAAATCAGGCGATCGCGGTTTCTGATGCCTTCCTCGAAGAAGGCGAGATTGTAAGTACCCGTGGCCGTGATGCGGCTGACAGTGACCGTACAAACGCTACGCCAGGCGATCTTGCTGAAGGCAGGCCAATCGTTGTTCTGATCAACGGTGGTTCGGCCTCGGCCTCGGAAATCGTGGCAGGTGCGCTGCAAGATCACCGTCGCGCCATCGTTGTCGGCACCAAGAGCTTTGGGAAAGGGTCGGTCCAGACCATCATGCCACTGCGCGGCGAAAGTGCGATGCGCCTGACAACAGCGCGCTACTACACGCCATCAGGCCGGTCTATTCAGGCGGTTGGCGTATCGCCGAATATTGTGGTGGCACAGCCCCCGGCAAAACCTGAAAGCGAAGAGAATGACACTGCCAGCAGCAATCCGCTGCGTTCAGAGGCGGATTTGCGTGGCAGCCTGAACAATGACAGCCTGTCAGAGGATGAGATTGAACAGATCATGGCGGATCGTAAAAAGGCTGAGGAAGCAGCAGCCCTGCGCGAGGAGGATTACCAGCTGGCATATGCCATCGATATCCTCAAAGGCCTGTCTGCGTTGGCTCCGAAGTAGTAAACCCCGGCAGCGGCGCTTTTGGAAAGCATTGAATTGGAAACCTAGGCCGTCCCGAAAAAGGGGCGGCCTTTTTATTGGTCAATGACGATGCAACCTTGGACCTTAGCGCAGTTAAATCTTGCTCTCGTAAATCAGCACCAAGACCGCTGGCAGTGGCAGCAGTCGCCATTTATCTGTAGAGCGGCGGAATAGGTTCTCACAGGTTGGCGGCAAAATTGCGCAAGTCTGACCGCTGTTGCAGCAGGATATCAGAACATAAAGGGCATGCAGTCCCTACGTCTTACGCGGTCTCGATGCAATGACGCCGAAACGCGCGCTTGAGCATGTCTAGTTCTGCGCGCAAAAGCTCCATCTCTGCTTGCAGGCCGCCATTTGACAAATCATCGCCGATCAAAACGATTTCACCAATTTTCACGTCCGCAAGACGGTCGACGATCAAAATCGTTTGAATCCCATCCGCCACGGCAGTCGCGGGAACCGGAATCGTCAGCACCCAGTGGTTGGCTGCTTCATCCCGAAAAAGCTGGAAATCAGGAACATTGGTATTGGCATGGCTTACTGCAATATCGGGTTTGGTGTCGCCAGCGCCGGTGATGATGCCCTGCCACATCCCTTCAAGCATGCGCGTTTTGGTCAGGTTCAAAAGGCTCATCCGAAAATTCCTAAAGTTGGGCGCGCGGGCGGCGCGAGAAGGTCAGATCGCGCAACACGATTTCGTTCATCTCTGGACCTTCGAAAATCAGATCGATCCATGCTTTTTCGACGCGCTTTTCATTCATGCTTGAGTATGCCAGATCGAATTCGACCATCACATCTGGTTGATCAAGAGGGAGTTCGCGCACGATCTGTTCGGTATTGGGGCCGTGACGGATGTTCAGCCGCGCAAAAATCTCGATCGGTTTTTCCATCTCGACGATTGCGCTCATCCGCAAAAGATGGGTGCGTTTCAAGCCGTTCACACAGCCTTCGGGAAGATCAAGAACGATAGATAGAAATGATCCATCAAAGCGAAAGACGTCCATCCGCAATCCGTAAGGTGCCAAGTCGGCCTCGCGCAGATTGCGCAATTGGCGGATGCCAAGTTCAGAAAATGAACAGTCGTGAAAAACCGTGACCTCATCCCCAAGGGTGGATTTCGACTGAACCGAAGATAAACCCTGCACGGGCAGCGGGCCACGCCAGAGCGCAGGGCGCCATGACCAATCGGCATTGTGAGGTTTGAAAAATTTCTTCGACCCGACCAAAGGCAGTGACAAGCGCTCTTCTGCGACATGGATGACGCGATCAAGATGCGCTTTCAGGGCTCGCGCGTCCCGCGATTGCTTGCGCAGCGTTGCAAGCGGAACTTCGTTCGCGTTACGGGCTTTTCTTGCCCATTTACCCAAAAAATTTGCAGCCAATGCTGTTTCGAAAAGCTGAGTGCCAAATTTGGCCATATGCGCCTGATGCCCCGTCCGGTCGATCGTTTATTTTCCGAAAGTCTAACTATAGAAATGTGTTCGTTCAATTGAATTGGCGTTTTCTTGAGACGTCAATTCGGAACAGCGGCTCTTTTGATTGGTTTTGGTGTTGCCTCAACGCTCAGGTTTACCATTTGACGAAGGATGCCGCGCCCTGTGCTTGAGATTATTTCGCCGTTCTCGGGGCCATAAACCGCAATTCCAGCAATCTGCCCACCAATTCGCGCCGCACCACGCCACTGGGTGGGCGCATACCCCCCTACCGGAAGCCTGCCTTGGGCACGAAATGTCACCAAACCAACGGAGGTTTCAACATCATCTACGTTCTCCAAAGCACTCGCAGCGGCCATCTGTTGCGCCGTCGGGAGCGGGCCTGGCTTCGCCGGTGTCAAGCTGACGGTAACAAGCCCGCGTGGGGCGGACCCTGAAACGCCTTTAACGCCCAAAGTGTCACAGCGCGCCATGACTGCAAAACGCGGCTCAAGGCTTGCCCGATCAATGCAGAATCCGTTTGGCGCAACCAAAATTACCCCCGCAGTCATGTTTGCACGCGATAGCGGAAGCGTCGCCTTGCGACCTGCTTGCTGGTTAAGTCCCGGCCCCAGATTTAGACCCTGACCAGCCTCACAAGCCGTCAGGGTCGTCAATCCAAGTGCGGCTACAAGACCTCTAAAGGTCCATGTAGTCATGCGTCTCCGCCTTTGCGCCGGGATGCGTAACTGCCCCCAGATACGTCGGTCCGACCAGTTGCGCGTATTTCCAAAGCGCACCGCTTTGATAGTTCGTCGCGCGCGCGCCCGGCCAAGCGGCTTTGCGGTTGGCCATTTCCTCGTCGGTGATATCGACGCTGATCGTGCCTTCGATCGCGTTGAGGGTGATCATGTCGCCTTCTTGCAGCAGGGCAATCGGGCCGCCATGGGCCGCTTCGGGGCCAACGTGGCCCACGCAGAAACCGCGCGTCGCGCCAGAGAAACGGCCATCGGTGATCAGTGCCACCTTCTTGCCCATGCCCTGACCGGACAGCGCTGCCGTGGTGGCCAGCATTTCACGCATACCGGGACCGCCTGCAGGGCCTTCGTTGCGGATCACGAACACGTCGCCTTCTTTATAGGCACGGTTCTGGACTGCCTCGAAAGCATCCTGTTCGCATTCAAAGATCAGCGCGGGGCCGGTGAACACGATATCCGCTTCGGACATGCCTGCGATTTTCACGATTGCACCTTCGGGGGCAAGGTTGCCCTTGAGGCCGACAACACCGCCGGTCTTGCTGATCGGCGTGGCAACAGAGTGGATAACTTTGCCATCTGCTTCGCGTTCGATCATATCAAGTTCTTCGCCGATGGAACGACCAGACGCGGTCATGCAGTCGGCGTGGATCAGACCGGCCTTGCGCAGTTCTTTCATCACAACCGGCACGCCGCCTGCATCGTAAAGATCCTTGGCAACATAGGCACCGCCGGGCTTCATATCGACAAAGTAAGGCGTGTCGCGGAAGATTTCGCAGACGTCATCAAGAAAGAAATCAATCCCCGCTTCATGCGCCATCGCGGGCAGGTGCAGACCGGCGTTGGTCGACCCACCAGTGCAGGCCACGATGCGGGCCGCATTCTCAAACGCTTGACGGGTGCAGATGTCGCGTGCGCGGATGTTCTTCTCAATCAGGTTCATGACCGCCTCGCCAGAGGCTTGGGCATAGGCGTCGCGGGATTCGTAGGGCGCGGGCATGCCCGAGGAATTCATGAGCGCAAGGCCGATCGCTTCGGAGACACAAGCCATTGTGTTGGCGGTAAACTGGCCCCCGCAGGCACCGGCAGACGGGCAGGCGACGCGTTCGAGAATCTCAAGCGCGGCTTGGGACATAGTGCCGTTTTGATAATTGCCAACGGCCTCGAACATGTCCTGAACGGTCAGATCACGGTTGGCGAAATCAGCGGGCACATCTGCGCCAGCGGGCGCTTTGCCCGGCAGGATCGATCCGCCATAAAGGAACACGGACGGGACGTTCAGACGGATCATCGCCATCATCATGCCGGGAAGGGATTTGTCGCAGCCCGCCAGCCCCACAATAGCGTCATAGCAATGGCCGCGCATCGTCAGCTCGACCGTGTCGGCAATCGCCTCGCGCGACGCGAGCGAAGAGCGCATGCCCTCGTGGCCCATCGCGATGCCATCGGTGACGGTGATGGTGGTAAATTCGCGTGGCGTGCCTTGTTGGGCTTTGACGCCGATTTTTACGGCCTGGGCCTGACGGTTTAGCGAGATATTGCACGGGGCCGCTTCGTTCCAGCAGGTGGCGACGCCCACAAGTGGCTGATGAATTTCTTCTTCGGTCATGCCCATCGCATAGTAATAAGACCGGTGCGGCGCGCGCTCTGGCCCTTCGGTTACGTGACGGCTGGGTAATTTGGATTTATCGAAGCGATCGTTGGGCATCAGCAGGCCTCCCTGATTGGACATTTACACCGGAATAGCCATCCAGACCTTTCGCTGCAAGGTACAAGCGGTCGGTTGAAGTAGGACGCGTCTCGGCTTAGGTTTGCGTTTACCTTCTGGCACGCGGCCACCCCCAGCGAAAGTGACACCGCATGGAGCGATCCATTTTTTCCTTTATATGGAAATACTCGAAAAGAGATCAGCTTTTTCTTTTGGTTCTGACGATTGTAACTTTTCCCTTTCTTTACGTCACACTTGAACTGCCCAAACGTATCATAAACGACGCTATTGGATCACAAACAGATGTGATCGACGTACTGGGCATCCAAATGTCACAGGTGCAATTCCTTTTGGTTTTGTGTTTCGCATATCTGGCATCAGTGCTGGCGCACGGGCTGTTGAAAATGCGGCTGAATACGATGAAAGGTGTTCTGTCAGAACGGCTGCTGCGGCGCTTTCGTTACCAGCTTATCGCACGAATGATGCGGTTTCCACGCAGCTATTTTGACAATACGTCGCAGGGCGAACTGGTGTCGATGGTCACGTCCGAGGCCGAGCCAATGGGCGGTCTAATGGGCGATGCTGTTGCGCAACCCGTTTTTCAAGCGGGGCAAATGCTAATTATCCTGTTGTTTTTGTTTATTCAGTCGATCTGGTTCGGCCTTGCTGGCGTGGCACTGATCCCCGTGCAGGCCTACCTTATTCCAATGCTCCAGCGGCAGATAAACGAGTTGAACAAGGCGCGCATCAAAGAGGTTCGGGCTTTCTCGTCCGAGATCGGAGAGACTGCTGCGGGTATAACGGATTTACGCACAAACGGCGGCTGGCGTTTCCGGCTGGCCAAGTTTACGGACCGTCTGGGTCTGTTGTTCACTATCCGCTTTCAGATATACCAGAAAAAGTTTTTTATGAAGTTTCTCAATAACTTCATTACCCAGCTGACTCCGTTTTTCTTTTACGCAGTGGGGGGATATCTCGCCATCAATGGCGAGATTACGGTTGGCGCACTTGTGGCTGCGCTGGCCGCCTACAAGGACTTGTCGAGCCCTTGGAAAGAACTGCTGACCTACTATAACCAGACGCAGGATATGGCGATCCGGTGGGAAGTCGTGATCGAGCGGTTTGGCACGCGCAATATGATCCCAGACGAGCTGTTCGACGGTGAGCCCGAAGAAATTCCCCATCTCAAAGGCCCAATCAAGCTGGAACACATTACGGTTCGCAGCTCTGACGGGAATGTTTTGCTGGATGACTTGAACTTTGAAATTCCGATGGGCGCGCGGGTGGCCATCCAGATACCCAACCAAACCGAACGCACGGCGATGGCGGAATTGCTGACCCGTGAAATTAATCCGACCCGTGGTCATATCACGATGGCAGGCCATGAGTTGGCCAAGCTGCACCAGACGGTCCTGGCGGCGCGCATCGGCTATGCCCACGCGCAGCCCTATCTTTTCCAAGGCACGATTGGTGAAAACCTGTTGATGTCATTACGCACCAGCCCGAAAACCGTGCTTTGGGATCCGGGCAAGCACGACCGTGACGCGATTGAAACGATCCGTGCGGGCAACAGCCCCGACAGCACGCGTGCGGACTGGCTTGATCCAGGGTTGGCCGAACTGAATTCGCAAGAGGACGTAGATCATTGGTGGTTCGAGTTGGTCAAAGCGGTTGGAACCGAAGACCTGATGTTCCGGCGCATGGTGATGGACCGAATTGACCCCTCCAAGCGCCCTAAACTGGCCAAACATATCGTTGAATTGCGTGACGAAGTGCACGAAAAGCTGAAAGAGCGTAACCTAGACGGCGTTATTCATCGGTTTGATCCTGACCTCTTCAATCCTGCGATGGCCTTGGGTGGCAACCTGATGTTTGCCTCTCCGATGCGCAGCATCTCGCAGACGGCTCTGGCGTCAGAGCGCAGTTTCCTTGCGATGATCTTTGATCAGGGGCTGGCAGAACAGGGCATCGCCATTTCGCAAACGCTGGTCGAGACATTGCACCAGACCTTTGGCCGGGATGGCACTGATCATCCGCTGTTTATCGCGCTTGGTATCGAAGAGGATCTGTACGAGCAGTTGGTCGACATCGCTTTGCGTCGCCGCAACAAAGGCGACGCAGCGCTGACCGACGAGGAATTTTCGCTCCTTTTGACGGTGCCGTTTGCCTTCACCGCAGAACAGATTGGCCCGGCTTTCCCGGAAACCTTCAAGAAAGAGATCTTGGAAATCCGCAAGCGCCAAGGCGACTCCATGCGTGAAAAGACCAAAGACATGTTTGTGCCGATTACACCGGAAACCTATCTGCCCCGTCTTTCCATTCTAGAAAACGCGCTTTATGGCCGCGTTTCCGCCGTGGCCGGTTTGCAGGCTGATCTTGTAATGGACGTCGTGTCGGATGTGTTCAAAGACCACAACTTACAGCGCGATGTCGCACTTACCGTCTTTGATGTTCCGACAAAAATTGGGGGATCAAACATATCCTTGATGTTCCAAGAGCGGGCGGCCTTTAGCCGGGCGGCGATGAAGCGGCCTGATATACTGGTGTTGAACCAGTCACTTGCAGGGCACGATTCAAAATCCCAAGCCAGATTGCGCGACAAGCTTAGCGACCTTTTGCCTGAAACGACACAAATCCACTTGGATTCCAGTTTTGCAAGGCCGGAAGACTTTGACATGTTTATTGAGATCAAGAGCGGCCGGATTGATGGCTTGGCCCAAAACGATGCGCCGCATCATGATGACAGTATTTCCGATGATCTTCGACGCAAGCTGCAGATTGTTGAGCGTAATGATCTGTTCAGCAACCTTGATCCACGCAATCAACGGCTTTTGGCGTTTGCGGCACAGTGGTATTCGGTCAAGAAAGATCACAAGATCTTTTCAAAGAGCGAAAGACCGGATGCGGTTTACCTGTGTCTGGCGGGAAAAAGCGAACTTTTCTGGAAAGATGAAGCTGGCAAAAGGCACCATATCTCGACCGTCGAGACCGGGCGTTTGATCGGCGATCTTGCTGTCATCATGAATGAACCCCGCCAGTTTGACTTTGAGGCGATTGAAGACAGCAAGTTTTTGCGGATCGGCGCGGATCAGTTCAAGTCTGTGATCGAGAATGACCGTGTCATTTTGTTGAGCCTGCTCAAGACCGTATCCTCGCACTTGTCCGATGCAGCGGACGTGATCCGCGATGCGTCAATCGAAATCCCGCGAGAAAATGGTGCGGCAAAGCCTCAGAAAAAGCCAAGTAATCAATGAACCGATACGCCGCGCATCAAGCCTTCATTGCCCCCGCCATTCCGTCGGCAGCAGCGTGGCGTGTTATTGTCGGATTTCTGGTGGCTTCTGCCATCTATCTACTTCTCAACAACCTGCTGTTTACGACGCTTTTCAATGTAGTGGGCCCCCAGAACAGCAGCTTTTACGATGACTTGCTGACGGGCAAAACGCCGCTCGCGATGTTCTTGCTGTTGGGCAGCTTTGGGCTGATGGTCGTGGCTGTCGCGATTGTTTCGAGGTTGCTTCACCGTCGGTCGTTCGCCAGTTTGATAGGACCGGCCCGACTTGCGGTCCCGCAGTTTGCGGTGGTGATGCGGGCCCTGCTTCTGGTGGGGGCCGTGATTTATCTCCTTCCGCCATGGAATCTTGGCGCGCCCTATATCTCGAATATGGCGCTGGGTAAGTGGGTGCTTTTGCTCCCCTTGTCGCTGATTGCGGTATTCATTCAGGTCAGCGCCGAAGAGATCGTCTTTCGGGGGTATGTACAGCAACAATTGGCGGCGCGGTTCAAGTCCCCGCTTGTCTGGATGGTGTTGCCATCTACGCTGTTTGCGCTCGGGCATTATCTGCCGAGCGAGGCGGGTGAGAATGCTGTGATCATAGCGCTTTGGGCCGGGCTGTTTGGTATTCTCATGGCAGATCTGACCGCCCGCTCAGGATCGCTTGGCCCCGCGATTGCTGTACATTTTTGCAATAATGTGGTCGCGATCCTGATCACGTCCATGCCCGACGATCTGTCCGGTCTGGCGCTTTACGTGACGCCGTTTGGAATGGAGGATACGGAAGCATTGCGGGCTTGGCTGCCAGTGGATTTCGCGATGATGCTGGTCAGTTGGCTAGCTGCGCGGCTTGCGATCCGGCGTTGATTGCAATTTACTCTGGGGCAGCATATCTCAGGGTCGAAACTGCCAGCAGAGGTTCGCCATGAACTGGATCAATAACTACGTCCGTCCGCGCATCAATTCGATTTTTTCGCGCCGCGAGACACCCGATAACCTGTGGACCAAATGCGATGAATGCGGCACCATGTTGTTTCACCGCGAAGTGTCAAACAACCTGAACGTCTGCACCAGCTGTGGCCATCACATGAGCATTACCCCGCGGGAACGGTTTCTGGCTCTTTTTGACGGCGGGCTTTTTGCAGAAGTCAAAGTGCCGGCCCCAGTGGTAGACCCTTTGCAGTTTCGCGATCAAAAAAAATATCCAGACCGGCTTAAGGCGGCTCAGAAACAAACCGGTGAAGCCGAGGCAATGCTGGTTGTCACGGGCGAAATGGGCCGCACGCCAATTGTCGCGGCGGCACAGGATTTTTCCTTTATGGCCGGGTCGATGGGGATGTACGTCGGCAATGCCATCATTGCGGCAGCACAAGAAGCGGTAAAGCTGAAGCGCCCACTGATCCTGTTTTCCGCCGCAGGTGGGGCGCGCATGCAAGAAGGTATTTTAAGCCTGATGCAGATGCCGCGCACGACCATTGCGGTGCAAATGCTTAAAGAAGCAGGTTTGCCCTATATTGTTGTCTTGACGCATCCCACCACGGGCGGTGTGACGGCCAGCTATGCGATGTTGGGCGATGTCCATATTGCCGAACCCAACGCACTTATTTGTTTTGCCGGACCACGGGTGATTGAACAGACGATTCGCGAAAAGCTGCCAGAAGGGTTCCAGCGCGCAGAGTATTTGCTGGATCACGGTATGCTAGATCGCGTGACGCCTCGCCCTCAGATGCGCGACGAGCTTATTACCATCACGCGCATGTTGTTGGGGCTGCCCCCGGCCGTTCGCGGCGATCTGCCCGCTCCCCTCGAAGGGGGGGATTTGCCTCATGCGTTGACGCCTGAGGATGCGGTGGAAAAACCTGCAAAATGACGCAGCAGACATCTGACGGGGTACTGGCGCGCATGATGGCGCTGCACCCCAAGATCATTGACCTCACCTTGGATCGCATGGTGCGTCTGCTGGATGCGTTGGGCAATCCGCAAAACGATCTGCCACCGGTTATTCATATCGCGGGGACGAACGGCAAGGGGTCGACCCAAGCGATGATTCGCGCGGGTCTTGAGGCTGCTGGGTACCGTGTGCATGCCTATACCTCTCCGCATCTTGCGCGGTTCCACGAACGTATTCGCGTTGCTGGCGATTTGATTTCCGAGCCAGACCTGACGGCCGTTTTGGACGAATGCTATGCCGCGAATATGGGTGAAAATATCACCTATTTCGAGATCACAACTTGTGCTGCCCTGCTTGCTTTTGCGCGTACCCCTGCCGACTATACGCTGCTTGAGGTTGGGTTGGGTGGCCGGTTGGACGCCACCAATGTAATTCAGGCTCCGGCGCTGACGGTGATCACGCCAGTCTCGATTGATCATCAGCAATATCTGGGGGATACGCTGGCCCAGATTGCTGGTGAAAAGGCCGGGATCATAAAGCGTCAGGTGCCTTGTATCGTTGGGCCGCAGCAGGACGCTGCACTGGATGTCATCGAAGCAGAAGCCGCCCGTCATCACGCCCCGATTTTGGCCTATGGCCAGCAATGGCATGTGGGGCAGGAAGCCGGGCGGATGGTATTTCAGGACGAAAAGGGTTTGCTTGACCTGCCTTTGCCCAATCTGCTGGGTGGGCATCAGATCAACAACGCGGGTGCTGCCCTTGCAACCTTGCGCCAGCTTGGCATTGCGGATGATCATTGCGAGGCGGCAGTAACACGCGCCGAATGGCCCGCCCGTATGCAACGCCTGAAAACCGGACCTTTGGTGGATATCGCCGGACAGGCAGAGCTTTGGTTGGATGGGGGCCATAACCCGGCCGCTGGCGAAGCCATAGCAGGGCTGTTGGAAACCATGCCCAAGCGCCCGACCTATCTGATCTGTGGGATGCTGATTACCAAAGACATTGCTGGCTACCTACGCCCTCTTGCAGCGCATTCGGAAAGGTTGGTTGCCGTGTCCATCCCCGGAGAGGCCGCGACTTTGCCGGCACATCAAACTGCTAGCGCTGCGCGCGCTGTCGGTATGAAGGCTGATGAAGCGCCCACGGTTGCGATGGCACTGGCGTCGATCGTTGCAGATGATCCCGTGGCGCGGGTTTTGATCTGTGGATCACTGTATCTAGCTGGCGGCGTTTTGCGTGAAAACGGTTAGAATTTTCATTTCTTGAGCGGGTGTGATTTACGATTTGTAGGTTTTTGCGCCTCTAAGGTTTAAGGGTAGTTTCCTTTGCTCATTGGGGGTCGATTTGATGAAAAATAGACAAGAAGGCCAAAGTACTACTCAGTCTGTTTTAATTGCACTGTTTAGTTTGATGGTGATTTTCGCATGCCTGGTTTTCGTTCTGGATCAAGGCCGCGTTCCGTATCATACGGCACCTGTGCCAAAGCTGTCGGTAATTTCACAAACCGAGTTACCCGCGGTTTTGCCGCAACAGCCAATTACTGCATCCAGACCGGCCAAGCAGACGCCAGCAGCCCGCCTGCATAGCCTGTCTGCGGATCCCGAGACGGACATGTCGGGGTTGGTTCGCCAAGTTGTGGGTGGTTTTGGTGATATTTCCAAAGGCCGTGTTCTGGAATCCTATCTGCTTTGGGCAATTGGCAGCGAAAAATCTGATGCCTATATCGATTCTCTGTTAAACAGCGCTGCTGCCAAAGGTGATTTCCAAATCCCTTTGGCGCTGATGACACTTTCAGGCCGGTTGGATACGAAAAGCTTGCTTCAGTCCGTTCTTGTTGCTGCGAAACAGGCAGAGCCAACGGCACAGCCGGCGGCTTCTCCTTCTCAACAACATTTGTTGCGCCTGTCTGATAGCCTGGTTGGCTTGTCATTGGCCTATTACGGCGATCCTCTTGACCATATGCGGATTGCGGATGCGAATGGCTCCATTGCGCGGATGGCTGAAGCACAGGTTGGTCAAGTGGTTGAAATTACAGGGCTTTAGGTGCCCCAGCCTTCCGCTTGCATCTCACGTAGGCGCGACGCGGTGCGCTCAAACTCAAATGTGCCTTCGCCTTCAAGATACAACATTTCGGGGCTGGCGGAGGCAGAGCAGATCAGACGGACTTTTGCCTCGTATAATGCGTCAATCAAAGTCACGAACCGCTTGGCCTCGTTAAAGTTGCTTCTGCCCAAAGTGGGGATATCATCCAGCAACAAAACACGGGCCGCCTCGGCGAGGGCCAGATAATCAGCCGCCCCCAAGGGTTGCCCGCAAAGCGCGTGAAAATCAGCGCGCGCAACGCCATTGCGATATTGCGGAATAACGACATCGCGCCCCTTTACGCGCAACTTTAACTCTTCGCCGGATCCTCCGGTTAAATCGTTCCAAACCGCATTCATAGCCGCGCGGCTTTCGGAATTTACCGGCGTGAAATAAGACTGTGACCCCGCCAGCCTATCCTGACGGTAATCACGCGGGCTGGTCAGTTCCCAGACGGTCATTTTCTCTTTGATAAGTTCGATAAAGGGCAGGAATATCTCACGGTTCAAACCATCTTTGTACAGATCATCGGGAACCCGGTTCGAAGTGGTCACGACCACTACGCCCGCCGCAAAAAGTGCTTGAAACAAACGCCCTACAATCATGGCATCTGTTATATCGCTGATTTGCATTTCGTCGAACGCCAGCACTTTGACGGACGCTGCCACCTGTGCTGCGACCGGCGCAATCGCGTCGTCCACACCGGTCTTGCGGGCTTCATGCATTGCGGAATGAATTTCTTGCATGAAGGCATGAAAATGCACGCGCCGCGTTGGGACATCGCCCATATTTTTGGCGAACATGTCCATCAACATTGATTTGCCACGTCCGACACCACCCCAAAGATAAAGACCCTTTGGCGGCTCTGGAGCGCGTTTGAAGAACCCTTTCTTTTCGGGATACATCAAGGCCGTACGAATTCGGTCAAACTCTGGCAGGACGGCCTCTTGAGCGGGATCAGGGGTCAGCCTGCCGTCAGCAACTTGTTCTTCGTAAAGGGTGCGCAAATCAGTCATGAAGATGACTTACAGTTTGGCAATGCATTTGAAAAGAAGGGGGCACTTGTCCACTTCGCTCAAGCCCAATTGACACGCCTTCAAGTGCAGGTACGTTGCTTCATCTCTTGGAGTGTCCTGCCTTGGAAAAACCCTCGTCCATTTTCACGCCAGTTCTGATCGTCGGCTGTTTGATCATTATGGTGAGCTTTGCGGTGCGTGCGTCCTTTGGGGTGTTCCAAATCCCTATTGCGTCGGAATTTGGTTGGCTGCGAAGCGAGTTTTCCTTGGCGATTGCGATTCAGAACCTCGCTTGGGGGATCGGTCAGCCGATTTTTGGCGCATTGGCCGAAAAGATCGGAGACCGACGGGCAATTGTCATCGGCTCCATCGTCTACGTGGTTGGTTTGGTTCTGTCTGCGCAGTCGGTTTCGCCGATTGAACATCAAACCTACGCGTGGCTGGTGGGTTTTGGCATCGCAGGCACGGGGTTTGGCGTGATTCTGGCCGTTGTCGGCCGCGCTGCAACAGCTGAAAACCGATCTATGTCGCTGGCCATTGCAACGGCAGCAGGCAGTGCGGGCCAGGTTTTTGGTGCGCCTTTGGCAGAGTGGATGCTGGGCTTTTTGACGTGGCAAAGCACATTCATCGTGTTTGCGGGGGCGATCCTTGCGATGATCCTGACGCTGCCTTTAATGCGTGCGCCTGCTCTGGCCAGCAAGGCGGAGCTGGAAGAAACGTTGGGACAGATTCTGGTGAAGGCGTTCAAAGATCCGTCTTTCACCTTGATCTTCATTGGATTCTTTTCGTGTGGCTACCAGCTGGCTTTCATCACAGCACATTTCCCTGCTTTCGTGACAGAGCTTTGCGGGCCAATCCTTGCAGGTGGGGTCTTGCACAATATTGGCATAACGACGACCTCGGCCTTGGGGGCGGTGGCAATTTCACTGATCGGACTGGCCAATATCGCAGGAACACTGCTGGCTGGCTGGGCGGGCAAGCGCTATTCCAAAAAGTACCTGCTCGCGGGCATTTATACTGCCCGGACAGTGATATCGGCGGTCTTTATCCTGATGCCAATCACACCGGTGTCGGTTATTTTGTTTTCGATCGGAATGGGATCGCTTTGGCTGGCGACGGTGCCCCTGACAAGTGGCCTTGTCGCGCATATCTACGGACTGCGCTATATGGGGACGCTTTATGGTATCGTCTTTTTCAGCCACCAGTTGGGAAGTTTTATGGGAGTTTGGCTGGGGGGCCGGCTTTAAGATGTTTATGGTGGATATACTGCGGTGTGGTGGATCGGCGTCGCAGTTGGCGCGTTCAGCGCGTTGGTTCATCTTCCGATCCGCGAGAAACGTCTAGAGGGTTTGGTAACCGCCTAGCGCGCCGCGCGCAGGTGGTTCTGGATCAGTTCCAGCACCTTTTTAGCGTGGGTGTAGGGCAGGCCATGTCCAGCTTCTGGGATTATTGCGTGTTCTGCCCTTCGGTTCCATTCGGCAAGCGAACCAATGGCCGAGCGCGGAATGACCTGATCATCATCCCCCCAGATCGCAAAGACCGGGATTTGGGCGGTTTGGATGGCCCGGTGTTCGTCGCGCAAGACGTCGGAAAGTATTCCGCGACGGCTGGCCAGAACCGCCGCGACATAGCGTTTGTACTCCAATTGCATGGCCTGCATTTCATGGACCTGCGGGACGCTGGCGGCTTGCTTTTCTTCTGCCCTGATGCCTTTGCGAAACACGCGCGGGAACAGTGCCAGCATCAGCCAGTCCCCAATCAAAGGCGTTTTTGCGATGAAATCCATCAGCTTGTTCTGCGCCAATCCCATGCCTGCGGGCGCAAGCAGGATAAGCCGTTCGACCCGTTCTGGTGACGCTGCAGCAAAACATGTCGCGATTGAGCCCCCCATTGAATAGCCAAGCACAGTGATTCCATCTCTGACACCTTCACGCTCCAGCAACTCTTCAAACTGGTTTAGGAAGAACGCCCTGTCCTGAATGCCGGTTGGGCGGTCAGAATAGCCACGGCCATAAAGATCATAGATCAGCGTCCTGTAACCCATCAGCACCAAGCCTTTTGCAACGCTGCGCCAGACGAAACTGGGGGTTGTCAGGCCATGGATACAGACGGCGATCTTGCCGTTGGCAGGGCCCGTCCATTCATAGTGAGTGACGCCCTTGCTGAGTTCTGCAAATTGCCCCGGCGCACTGCCGCGTGCCACATCATTCATGGTCAAACGATAGTGTTCAATCAGAATTGGCGTGACAAGGGCAGCCACCAGAAGCAGAAACAGCCAGATCACTGATGGGCGCGCCAACGATCAAGAATATAGCGACTTGTCATCAAATCGAGATGTGCGCCGCCGCCGTTCTTGAAAATCGTAATCTCGTCATCCGACCTACGAGTGAACCTGGCCAGATCGTAGTAATCGGCGACAATGGTTTCGCGCTTGATGACACCCTGAGCGATTGGAATCTTTAACTCACCGATATGATCAACCGTCGTATCCAGGCTGTCGACAAAGAGACGCGCACGGGTCAGCGCGGTATCGTCCACTTCTCGCATGTCCGGGCGGTAAGCCCCGATCAAATCCACATGCTGACCCGGTTGAAGCCAATCACCAAAGATCAAAGGTTGGGTGGACATGGTGGCAGACGTGATGATGTCTGCACCGCGCACGGCGGTCTCAAGATCTTCGGCGATCGCAAGGTCCGGGATTTCGGCCGCCATGGTTTTGGCGTTTGCTGGCGTGCGGTTCCAGATGGTAAAGCGCGCATCTGGAAAGGCCGCAGCATAGGCCGCGTGAAGGCCACGGCCTTGCGTGCCTGCGCCGACGATCAGGATATTGCGACTGTCCTTGCGGGCCAATTTGCGCGCGGCAAGCAGGCTGTCTCCTGCGGTTTTCCATTTGGTCACAAGATGGAAATCCACCATGGCTTCAAGAAATCCGTTGCCATCTGCGTAAAGCGAAACGCCACCGTTCACCATTGGATCACCCTTCGCCGGGTTGCCGGGAAAGACAGTTGCAGATTTTACCGCGAGGCCCAATCCGTCGATCCACGCGGCACGGTTCAGCAAGGTATCCTTGTCGCGATACAAGAACGTATCCGCGATTTCGGCTTTTGGGAGGTCATGGCCAGCGGCTAAGGCGTCGGTCAGGCCGATCCAATCCAGCAACGCCTCACCTTCGGTAAACGGGATGATGTCGATTTTGCTCATGCGGCCTCTTCCGTTGTCAAAAGCCCTTCAGAGACAAGGCGTGCGCCCCAGCCTTCTGGGCCAGTAAACAAATGTGTTTTCCATCCACGGGCGGCGGCGGCGGCAATGTTGTCTGCACGGTCATCGGCAAAGATCAGATCAGCGGGCGCTATGCCACTTTGGTCTTCGAGTGCCGCGTAAATGGCGGGATCAGGTTTGATGATGCCCAAATGCCCAGAGATGAAATCACGGTCAAACTCACGTAAGAACGGGTAGTGCTTTGCGGCCAGATTGTAGGATTGAATGCCAAAATTAGTCAGAGAGAAAACTGGAATTCCCTTGGATTGCAGTGCCTTCATCAAGCGCAAGGAATGAGGGATGACAGGAGCCGCCATTTCGATCCATCTGTCGTGCCACATGCGTATCTCATCACGCCACGCGGGAAATGCGTCGGCTGTGCCATAGACGGTTTCGGTGAAGTTTTCACCACTGTCGACGCGATCATTCATACCGTGCAGGTCGACCTGCGCGAACATCGCCTTTCTGCGCTCTTCCCCGATAACGGAATCGAAAAAACGTTCAGGGTGCCATTCAAGCAGAACGTTTCCGATGTCAAAGACCACGACAGTTGGCTTCATGAAAGTGTCCTTTGTGTTGGGAGCGGAATTTATCTTAAATTCCGGTTCGTTTTCTTTGGAAGAAAACGGCCAGTGCTAGCGCTGCGCAGCGCGTATTTCGCGTTCCAGTGCCTCTAGGAAACGGGAGCGGTCTGCCTTTGTAAAGCCTTTGCCGCCGCCTTGGCGAAATGGATCAGCTGCGCGTAGATCCGTCATCAGGTCGCGGGTTGCCAGAACATTTCCGATATTGGCCGACGTCAGCGCCTCTCCGTTATGTTTGAGCACGCGCGCACCCGCTTCGACGCAGCGTGCGGCAAGGGGGATGTCGCCCGTGACGACCACATCACCCGGACCACAGCGTTCAGCAATCCAGATGTCAGCCACGTCGGGGCCGTCTGATACAATCACGTTCTCCACAAGAGGGTTTAGCGAGGGCCGCAACCCGCCGTTGGAGACGATGAACATGCGTATCTTATGGCGGGTCGCAACACGTTCTGCCTCGGATTTAACCGGACACGCATCTGCATCGATATAAAGGGCTGTCATGGTTTGCGGATCAGTCTGCGTAAAGCGCGTCAGCATGGAAAGCGATATGGTCTTCCATGAAGGTCGAGATGAAGAAATAGCTGTGATCGTAACCCGGCTGCATCCGGAAGGTCGCGTTTTGGCGACGTTTGGCGATTGCCGCTGCCAGGGCTTCGGGTTTGAGCAGATCGAGGAATTGATCATCGGTGCCTTGGTCGATCAATATCGGCCCGCCGAAACCCTTTTCAGCCATCAGCAACGTCGCATCATGGCCCACCCATTTGGTTTCGTCCGTGCCAAGATACGCTGTCAACTGCTTGCGACCCCAGTCGCTTGCCGTTGGATTTGCAATCGGTGCAAAGGCTGAGACGGATTTGAACCGCCCCTCGAGGTTCATGGCGAGCGTGAGGGCACCGTGACCGCCCATCGAGTGGCCGCTGATGGCCTGTCGATCCATATCGAGCGCAAAATTCTCTGCCAGCAGGGCGGGCAGCTCCTCGGCGATATAGCTCCACATCTGGAAATGGGGCTGCCATGGGTCTTGCGTCGCGTTGACGTAAAATCCAGCACCTTTGCCAAGGTCATAAGCGTCGTCATCCGCAACGTCGTCACCGCGGGGGGAGGTGTCGGGAAAAACGACCGCGATACCATGTTCAGATGCCCAAGCCTGAGCGCCGGCTTTAGTCATCGCGTTTTCATGGGTGCAGGTCAGGCCTGATAAAAACCATAGCAGGGGCACAGGGCCTTGCTTGGCCTCTTCGGGCATGAACAGGGCAAAGGTCATATCGCATTTGCACGATGCCGACGCGTGTGAATAGACACCTTGCGTGCCACGGAAGCTTGCATTTTCTGAGACGGTTTTCATAAGGTGGCTCCTGTTTTGCAGCATGATCTTATGGCTATCGGGCATTGCTCCGGGCGGCAAGGGGAACGCATTGCAAAGAGTATTTGAAAAAGGGTGAAGATCAGAGGGCTGTGACCCAGGCAATGATCACGCTGACTGTGAAAATGCTTAACAGGGTAGACACGAGTATCGCAGCAGAGACACGCGCAGGGCCGACGTTATAGTGTTGGGCCAGCATATAGACATTTCCCGCGACGGGCAGGGCCGCAGCTGCGATGATGACGCCCGCTTTGTAAGGGTCAACTTTGAAAAACCAAAGGGCCGCCATTGCAACAAACGCGGGGTGCAGGACCAGTTTGCAAAAGGTGAGCCAGCCCGCAACTTGAAGTTTCTCAGCGGATTTAGAGGCAAGGGACGCGCCGATGGCGAAAAGAGCGCCCGGTGTCGCAGCCCCGCCCAAAATCACAAGGAAATCATTCATCGGCGTAGGGATCGGGATACGCAGGCCTGACCAGACAAAGCCAAGGGTCATGGCGACAATCATCGGATTTTTCAAAAGCCCCAGACCGATCGTGCGCAGGACACGCTGGCTCATTTGGCCATCACGGCTGCCGGTGATAAGGATGACGATCAAGCTGGAAAAGACGATCAGATCGACAGCAAGAACCAGGACGATCGGCCCGATCGCTTCGGGCCCCAGCAGCAGTGTCAGCATTGGAACGCCCAGAAAACCGGTGTTGCCAATAACGGCGCATTGGGCCTCCATTGCGTTATTGGCAACATCAAGGTTGCGCAGGAAGCCAACCAGACTGGCGATGCCATAGACAAAGGTGGTGCCCCAAAGATACGCGAAGACAAGCCGGCTGTCCCAGACGTCGGCCAGGGACAGGTTTGCGGAAAAATGAAACAGCATGGCTGACAAAGCGAAATAGAAGACGAATTTCGTAAGGTATGCAGTTGCTTCAGTCGTAAAAAAACGGGTCCGGCCAGCCCAGTAGCCCAGACCTATCAGCGCGAAAAACGGCAGTGTTTTGAGGAAGATCGCCAACATGTTAAACTCGTAGCGGGCAACCGAAGCGGGTGCAACCGTGACGCGTGATTATCCCGAGCCGATAATGACCCCAACCGCAAAAACCAGCGCCCCGCCCAGAACGACCTGAAAGGCAGCACGGAAAAACGGTGTGTTCATATAACGGTTCTGAATCCACGCGATGGCCCAAAGTTCAACAAATACCACCGCAAATGCGATGATCGTTGCGGTCCAGAAATCCGTGATCAGATAGGGCAGGGCGTGGCCCAGACCGCCGATCGTTGTCATGACGCCTGCGGACAATCCGCGCTTGAGTGGTGATCCGCGCCCTGAAATCTGTCCATCGTCCGAGGCCGCTTCGGTGAAACCCATTGATATCCCAGCCCCCAAAGACGCTGCCAAACCAACCAAGAATGTGGTCCAGGTGTCCTGGGTCGCAAATGCTGTCGCAAAGATCGGTGCGAGGGTCGACACAGAGCCATCCATCAGCCCGGCCAAGCCCGGCTGAACCCAGGTCAAAACGAACTGTCGGTGCGCCTCGGTGTCTTCTTTGCTAAGGGTGTCTTCGTCAAGATGTGTTGCGGAAAGCTTATCGGCGGTGCGCTGGTGTCCGGCTTCGGCGGCGGCCAGATCGCCGAGCAGTTTGCGCGTTGAAGCGTCGGTTGTGCGCGATGCGGCCAGAAGATAAAACGCCTCGGCTGATTTCTCCATTGCTGCCGCTTCCGCACGGATACGATCAAGGCCCAGATTTTCAATCAGCCAGACAGGGGTGCGTGCGTAATACCCCGACACATGCTCTCGGCGAATGAGGGGGATAGTGCTGCCAAAACGGGTCGTGTGCAAATCGATCAGGCGTTGACGGTGGCCGTTCTCTTCGGCTGCCATACCCTCAAAAATCGCAGCGCTGTCGGGGTATTCTTCACGCAGGTTCTCTGCGTATCCGCGATAGATCCGGGCGTCATCTTCCTCCGAGGAGATTGCGAGGGCAAGGATTTCCTGCTCTGATAGATCCTTGAAGCGCTTGCGGTTAAGGGAAAATAGCATGGGGCACCTTTGGCATCGTTTAGAACAGTTCTAAACTGGCGGGTAATCTGGTTCAAGTCTGTTTACTGTCTTGTGCGCAAATACCCTTTCGGATGGAAATGGCTGGTTGCCTGTTCGTATTCCCCTGATCCGCTATATCATTTCAAGCCTTTGGTCGCTTGTCGATGATACGGACAGCCTTGCCTTCGGACCGCGCAACTGTGCCGACATCGACCACGTCAATCTTGACGCTAATGCCAACCGTTTCCTTGATCTGCGACGCCAGGGCGGCTCCGGCTGCGATGCGCGCATCGGCACCGATATCGACGCTGACGCATTCGCACATCACGCGCATCTGATCCATTCGGTCCGGCTTGGTCAGTTCAATCTGGAAATGCGGGGCAAGATCAGGGATCGACATCAGCGCCTCTTCGATCTGGGTGGGAAAGACATTAACGCCGCGCAGGATGATCATATCGTCGCTACGACCTGTGATCTTTTCCATACGCCGCATGGTACGCGCGGTGCCCGCCAGCAGGCGGGTCAGATCACGTGTGCGGTAACGAATGATGGGAAACGCTTCTTTGGTGAGGGAGGTGAAAACCAGTTCGCCCTTTTCGCCGTCTGCAACAAGTTCGCCGGTTACCGGATTGATTACTTCGGGATAGAAGTGATCTTCCCAGATGTGCAGCCCATCTTTTGTTTCAACGCATTCGCATGAGACGCCGGGGCCCATAACCTCGGATAGACCGTAGATATCAACGGCATGCATGTCGAAGGCTTGCTCGATCTCAAGGCGCATTGCATTGGTCCAAGGCTCCGCCCCGAAGATGCCGACATCAAGCGAGGACTGGCGCGGATCAATGCCCTGGCGGGCGTATTCATCAAGGATCGACAATGCGTATGACGGCGTTACCGTAATCCCGTTTGGTTTGAAATCTTCGATCAGGCGCACTTGGCGCGGGGTCATGCCCCCGGAAATTGGCACGGTGCTGATGCCAAGCTTGTCCGCCCCTAGATGGATGCCAAGCCCGCCGGTGAAGAGGCCGTAGCCATAGGCGTTGTGCAGCATATCGCCTTTTTTTAAACCCGAAGCACGCAAGGAACGGGCAACGACTTGGCCCCAATTATCAAGATCGGTCTTTGTGTAGCCAACCACGGTAGGCTGGCCCGTTGTGCCCGAAGACGCATGGATGCGCGCGATTTGGTCGCGTGGCACCGCGAACATCCCAAAGGGATAGTTGTCGCGCAGATCGGTTTTGACGGTAAAAGGAAATTTGGCCAGATCGCTGAGCGTGTGCAGATCGTCTGGATGTACGCCAGCTTTATCAAAGCTTTGGCGGTAAAACGGCACGTTGTCGTATGCGTGGCGCAGCGACCATTTCAAGCGTTCAAGTTGCAGCGCTGTGATCTCGTCCCGGCTGGCGATCTCGATCGGGTCTAGGCTTTCGCGGGCAGGCGTGAGATCTTTCATGGGGTCATTTCCTCCTCGAAATGTTGACCTTTGATTGTGCGTGACAAGCCACGGAACAGCGCAATTACGCGGCCGTCCTCCCCCGTGACTGTCACGTCATAGACACCAGAACGTCCGGTTTTCGATTTCTCCAGGGCAGTTGCTGTAAGGCGTTCATCCGCTTTTCCGGGGGCAAGGTATGTGATCTGGTTTTGCTGAGCCACAACCAGTTGGTTGTAACTGTTGCAGGCAAATGCGAACGCGCTGTCTGCCAGAGTAAAGATATACCCGCCATGGCAAATTCCATGACCATTCAACCCGAATTATGCATGAGGTGTTGGTGAGGGTGGCGTAACGTTCTGAAAAGCTGTAATTTTATGGTGTCGAAGCCAAAAAAGCAGATTTTCAGGAGCCCCGCCTCACCATGGATATGTCTACACC
>Ga0307981_1000344_pt1 | contig 47236 bp, 45 predicted proteins | sample OrgLakmetagen987_FD_201849 | JGI IMG/M metagenome (GOLD analysis project Ga0307981, IMG submission 201849) | Saline water microbial communities from Organic Lake, Antarctica - #987 | ecosystem: Environmental > Aquatic > Non-marine Saline and Alkaline > Saline | place: Antarctica: Organic Lake... | reverse complement strand
TTAATAAGCTGCGTGCGGCCTGGGGTTTTACTAGTCCTTGCCAATGCATTTTGACGAGTAATCTTATTTAGAGCGCTCGATTTGCCTGCGTTCGATCTTCCAGCAAAGGCGATTTCTATCCCATCAAATTCACTAAGATGAGAGATATCCGGGGCGCTAGTTAAAAATTTTGCTTGTGTAAAATACGACATGAGTTCCCAAATTCGGTTTATATTGTAGCAAAGTGTACGAAATCATTTACCGATCATGCATTTAAATCGATAGTATTACTAGGTAAGAGTTTTTTTACTAGCGTAATTGTGTAAAATATAGAGTTATTACGCGATGACGAATTGTTTAACCGCATTTTTAGAGAGATGAAGTATGAAAAATATATGTTTGCTTTTTGGGTTGGTCCTAATGAGCGCAACAACCTTTGCAGTTGAAGGCGACCCTGAAGCAGGTAAAGCAAAATCAGTCACCTGTGCGGCATGTCATGGCACAGATGGTAACAGTGCAATTCCGCTTAATCCAAAAATTGCTGGGCAGCATGCCGGTTATTTATACAAGCAGCTCGAAGAATTCAAACTAGCATCACAGACCGGTGGTGCAGAAGGTCGAAACAACGCGGTAATGAACGGCATGGCCGCAATATTATCTGAACAAGACATGAAAGACTTAGCCGCTTACTTTTCAAGCCAAGAACTTAAGATTGGTGCAACGCCGGAAGATGTTATAGCCGCGGGTAGAGCTCTTTACAAAGGCGGTGACGCAGACCGAGGTATTACCGCATGTGTATCTTGTCACCTTCCTGACGGCAAAGGTATGAACCTTGCTGGATTTCCTGTTATCTCCGGACAACACGCACAGTACACTAAACAACAACTTGAAATGTTCCGCTCTGGTCAACGCAATAATGATTTAAACGGCATGATGAGAGGTGTTGCATCAAAACTTACAGATGAAGACATCAGAATTTTATCGGCGTACTTAGAAGGTTTATATTAAAATCTACCTAAAAATTAGATATAAAAAAATATGTAAATGAGTTGTAAATATTTTTTATATGGGTATCATCTACCCATCTCTTAGAGAGTACTTGCTTTGCAATGCATTTGTAAGTAACATTAAAAACAATAAGAAAGAGTAACGGAAGACCGAAAAAATAAGTTAGCTTATTTTGTTAATAAAAATAAAAAGAAAAATAAGCATATAACGACAGCACAAGACGTGCTTCACGGGAGAGGTGTCACAAGACACTGATTAAAATTTAAGGTGATATCTTCGGGTATCACCTTTTTTCTTGTCTTTGAAATTTATTCTCCTCATTCTTTCGAGCACCTAGATCGCTTGAAAACGCCTCCATTTAAAAATTAATTGTGAATACAGAGAGCATTATGCCGCGCGAAAAGAAATCAAGAAAAGTAGGTAAAATAGGTCTGACTAAAACAGAAGCCCCTCGCAAGCCCAAAAAAGCACCTACGGGTAAAAGTAAAACAACATCAGGTAATAAATCGGGTACTCGACAGCAAGTTGCAATGAGCGATGCCAACAACAAAAATGGTAAGCAACAGGGCGACCCGCGTATTGGCAGTAAAACCCCTATTAATCTCGCTAAATACGAGAATAAGACAACTAATGTTGTTAAAAAACCAATAGCCAAGAGCCCGCAACAAGAGCTTGATGAAATTGAACAAGACATGAAACTCGAAAAGCTTTTATCAAAACAAGAAACTAAACGTTTAAGTCCAGAAGAAAAGACCTATGTTGAAAGCAGCCTTAAGCGTCATAAAGAACTATGCAAAGCGTTAGGGGTTGATATGGAATCTGATGAAGCAGAAACAGAGATTGATCCTTTTGCCCAGTTAGACGCAATTAGACTTGATGATTATAAAGATTAGTAGGCAATGATGGAATGGATCGCAGTCGCTCTAGGCGCAATAATAATTTTAGGTCTTAGCGTTTACGCAGCAAGGCTTTTAATGCAAATTAAGGCTCAAAACGAACGTAGTCAAACCGCGCGGCAAAAACGTATAGACAGTATGACCGTCAGCATTCAAACCATTGCCTTTGCTATGCAACAACAACAATGCGATTTGTCAGAGGGCGCGATACGTATATGTAGGCTCTTAGAGGCAATGCCACTTAATCCCCAACCTGAGTACTCTGAACATTATCCAGCCTTGCACAGCTTATTTGATAAAGTAAAAGACTACCCGACTCATGACGCTCGCAAGGAGCTGTCAAAAACAGAACGCCGGGAACAAGATAAAGAGCGTGGTCAGATTGAGAGTGAGTTAGAATCAACAATTTTGATTGAAGTGGAAAAACTTAAAGACTTTATGCGCTAATTTCGCGCTCACTGAAGCATTTTTATAGGCCTATGGCCTCGCAAATGGGGTTACAAACACCCCTAAAAGCAATGTATACTATGCCCTCATTTTAATCCCATAATTTATAGACCGGTTGGACATGCAAAAATACGACTTAGATACCTTTCAAGGGCTCATCCTTGCACTCCAAGACTATTGGGCGCAACAAGGATGCGTAATTATTCAGCCTCTCGATATGGAAGTGGGAGCGGGTACCTTTCACCCTATGACGTTTCTGCGCTCATTAGGTCCCGAGCCTATGAATAGCGCCTATGTGCAGCCTTGTCGCAGACCAACCGACGGTAGGTATGGTGAAAATCCAAACCGGTTACAGCACTATTATCAGTTTCAAGTCATGCTTAAACCCTCCCCTGACGATATTCAGGAGCTTTACCTAGGCTCTTTGAAAATGCTTGGATTTGACCCCCTTGTTCACGATATCCGCTTTGTTGAAGATAACTGGGAGTCCCCGACTTTAGGAGCTTGGGGCTTAGGCTGGGAGATTTGGTTGAATGGAATGGAAGTCACCCAATTTACTTATTTTCAGCAGGTTGGCGGCTTAGAATGCAAGCCGGTCACGGGTGAAATTACTTATGGACTTGAACGACTTGCAATGTATATGCAAGGCGTCGATAGTATTTATGATCTGGTCTGGACCAAAGGTCCATTCGGGGTTGTAAGCTATGGGGATGTATTCTTACAAAACGAAAAAGAACAATCTGCTTATAACTTTGAACACGCAGACGTCCCCTTTTTGTTTGAGACCTTTGACCAGTGTGAAAAGGCAAGCCAAAAGTTAATAGCTGCGGAGCTTCCTCTCCCCGCTTACGAGCAAGTAATGAAAGCTTCGCATGCTTTTAATTTGTTAGATGCTCGCCATGCAATATCAGTTACCGAGAGACAAGGCTACATCCTGCGGGTGAGAGCCTTATCAAAAGCCTGTGCACAAATGTATTACGAATCCAGAGAAGCGCTCGGTTTTCCGCTTTGTAAATCACAACAAGCACATGCGAAAGCAATAGCTGATGGGGTCAAATAGAGTTATGTCTCAGAACAATTCCTTAAGCACTCTGTTAATTGAATTAGGCACTGAAGAATTGCCACCTAAATCTTTGCGTTTACTTGATAAAAGTTTTAAGCAAAGCATTGCCGCCCAGCTCGAGCACCTCGGTCTCAGTTATACAAAGATAAGCTCTTATGGGGCGCCCAGAAGACTTGCGGTCAGAGTAGAGCAATGTCAAAGAATTCAGGCGGACAAACAAATTGAAAAGCGCGGACCGGCGGTAAGTGCAGCGTTTAACGAAAATGGTCAAGCAAGTAAGGCCGCTATGGGTTGGGCGCGAGCAAACGGTATTGAAGTATCTCAAGCACAAAGATTAGTTACAGATAAAGGTGAATGGCTCCTCCACACTGCAAACGTTACTGGGCAAAGTTTAGACGAGCTAATTGAAAGTATAATTACTCATGCACTTAAGCAATTACCTATTGCCAAAGCAATGCGTTGGGGCAGCAGTGATGCTGAGTTTATTCGTCCAGTTCATACATTGTGCGTGATGTACGCAGATGAAGTACTTTCAGCAAATGTGCTAGGGATCCAATCTTCAAATCAAAGCTCAGGGCATAGATTTCATGGCAAACATCGATTTACGATTACTAACGCTGATAGCTATGAAGAGCAAATGCAATCGCAGTATGTGATCCCCTCGTATGAGCAGCGAATGCTCACAATAGAAACACAATTGGAGGCGCAGGCAAAAGCATTAGGACTTGTTGCGAGTTACGACCAAAATTTATTAGAAGAAATTTCGTCTTTAGTAGAATGGCCCGTAGTTTTGCAAGCCAAATTTGAGTCTCGTTTTTTAAATGTACCCAAAGAAGCATTAATTTACACTATGAAAGACGACCAAAAATATGTGCCCCTGCTAGACGCTAATGGTCAGCTTTCTGAAATATTTCTCTTTGTATCAAACATTGAAAGCAAAGATGCAAGTCAGGTAATTTCTGGAAACGAAAAGGTAATTCGTCCGCGCCTGTCCGATGCTGAATTTTTCTTTGAGAACGATAAGAAAACGAGCCTTGCAGAAAAAGCGGAGCAATTAAACGCAATCGTTTTTCAAAAAGATTTAGGTAGCATTGCGGATAAGAGCGCACGTGTAGGTCGGATAACTCAGATAATTGGCCAGATGATAGGCGCCCAGCCTCAGGTTCTTGAAGATGCAAAAAGAGCTGCCATTCTTGCTAAGGCAGATTTGGTCTCTAATATGGTTATGGAGTTTCCCTCCGTTCAAGGAATAATGGGTTGCCATTACGCCTTGCACGATGGCGAAAATAAAGCCGTTGCTTTGGCGATTGAAGAGCAATATTTACCTCGCTTTGCCAAAGACGATTTACCGCAAAGTAAGGCTGGAATGTTACTTTCATTGGCAGAAAAGCTAGACACCTTAGTTGGTATATTCGGTGTTAATCTTATTCCAAAAGGTGATAAAGACCCCTTTGCTTTAAGACGAAGTGCGATTGGAATTCTACGGATGTTGGTGCATTTTGATCTTGATATTTCGGTAAAGGAACTTGTGATTTCAGTTTCGCAGGAGTTTGGAGATTTATTGAAAAACCCTGGCACTGCAGAGCAGGTTTCGATTTTCTTATTCGATCGCTGTAAAGCTTTTTACGCTGACCAAAATATTTCCGCTGATGTGGTTCATTCAGTAATGGCGGTTGATATTACCAATTCTTTGAGTGATATAGATAAAAGGGTAGCCGCCGTGTCTGCTTTTTCTAAATCTGAATCATCATCGAGCTTAGTAGAAACGAACAAGCGCGTGGCAAATATATTGTCAAAGAATGATATAGATTTTGATTCTCCTCAAGTCATCAATACTGAGCTATTTTCGCAAATCGAAGAAACTAATTTACATGATGCATATAAGAGCCTACAAACAAGCCTAAGCAAGGATGGATTAGCAAATGACTACAATCATGTACTAACATCGCTAAGTGCTCTTAAAGAGCCGCTCGCAGCTTATTTTGATAAAGTTATGATTATGGCTGAAGATGATAGAGTGAAGCTTAATAGAATTAGTCTTCTTTCTAACGTGCGCGGTTTGTTTATGTCGGTAGCCGATATTTCGTTATTAAATACATAGAGTGAATACATAACATGCGATTCAGCGCTTTACTAAAAACAATTTGCTTAGCAACGGTTGTAACGTTAACCGGTTGCGCTGTTCCAAACCCTAGTGATATCTTTTCATCTACACCGGAAAAGGATTATTCCAAGGTTTATTTGCGCGGTGTGTTTAATTGGTGGGAAGTAACTGAGCCGTTTAAATTTGAAGTAATCTCAGAAGACTTGCTAGCGGTAGAAGTTGAACTGATTGCTGACGGTCAGCCCTACGACTTTAAAGTTGCAGACGCTACATGGTCTCCTGCTTATAATTGTGGTTTAGCGGCTGCAGTAGACGCCCTGCCGTTGGGTGATAGCATTGAGTTATATTGTTATACCGATTCATTGAATCTTCAATTTATGCCATCAGAGACTGCGATGTATCGTTTCAATCTAGATGTCTCCAATCAACAATATCCCAAACTAACAATTCAAAAAATAGCTCGTTAATCTACTGCCCCAGTTTATTACTCAGTAATAATATAAGTGTGACAGACTGACACTTTCGGCGGTAATATGTTTGTAGTCTCTTACACTTGGAACAAATAATTTGGATGCTACGATTGCTTTAGTATCGATTGGGATATTGTCGATAACATGTCAGTTCATTGCCCATAAGGTTAAACTCCCTGCAATTTTGTTCTTATTATTAGCGGGTATCGTTTTAGGACCGCTTACTCAGACCTTAAGTGCCGATGCTCTTTTTGGCGATCTTCTTTTTCCAATTGTTTCACTGGCAGTCGCGATTATTTTATTTGAAGGTGCATTAACGCTTAAATTTAGTGATATCAGCGGGCACGGGAAAATGGTGCGTAACCTTTGCAGCTTGGGAGTATTAATTACGTGGCTCATTGTTACGCCTACTGCTTACTACTTTTTAGAGATCCCTCTGGGTCTGGCGGCTTTAATTGGCGCAATTGTGACCGTAACGGGGCCAACAGTGATTGTTCCTATGCTACGCACCGTTAGACCCTCGGCTAAAGTTAGCAGCATCTTGCGATGGGAGGGCATTATTATCGATCCCATCGGCGCGTTGTTTGCAGTACTTATATTTGAATATATATTAACGCAGCAAAATGCCGTGTCTCATACATTATATGCCTTTGGCATTACGGTTATGTCTGGACTTGTTTTGGGCTCTTTGAGTGGTTATTGCTTGGGTTTAGCCTTGCGACATAAGTTAATCCCGCATTATCTTCAAAACGCTGCAACGCTAACCTTAATCTTAGGTGCATTTGCCGCGTCAAACGCGTTTGCACACGAATCTGGTCTTCTTACGGTTACGATAGGCGGCATGATCCTCGCAAATATGAAGAATGTCGATGTCTCGGACATACTTGAATTTAAAGAAACACTCAGTGTTTTGTTAATATCGGGATTATTTATACTACTGGCGACCCGAATGGATTTTGGTGCCATTGCAAATATTGGTATGGGTGCAATCGTGGTTGTGCTTGTGGTGATGTTTGTTGCCCGTCCAATATCAGTTTTCATATCTGGCGCTGGTATGGCCTTAAGCCTCAATGAGAAGCTTCTTTTGAGCTGGATTGCACCACGCGGGATTATAGCCGCGGCAGTAAGTGCACTCTTCGCTCTTAAACTCGAGGCACAAGGCTACCCTCAGGCTGAAGTACTTGTACCAATGATCTTCATCATAATTATTGTCACAGTAGTAGTACAAAGTTTGACCTCGGCACATGTTGCTAAATGGTTAGGCCTTAGGTCAGCGCATCCTAATGGTGTATTTTTATTTGGTGCCAGTCAGTTTTCAAGGGCCCTAGCATATGAACTTAACCGAAATGAGATACCCTGTGTTCTTGCGGACACTAATTGGGATATGATCAAGACTGCGCGCATGGAAAATATCAAAACCTACTTTGGTAACCCTATGTCTGAGCATGCCCAGCGCCATCTCGATATTTCATCAATAGGCTCTGTACTTATCTTGTCGCCCTATCGTCAACTTAATCCTCTTGTGATGATGCATTTTGAGCATGAGCTTGGCAAAGAAACTCCCATACTTGGTCTAGGCAATAAGGAAACGGACGGTCTCAGTAGTCATCACATATCATCTGAATATGCTAAGAAGCTCAGTCTTTTTGATACAGATGTGAGCTATAGTTATTTAGCTGGCGCTATGAGTCGTGGAGCGGTTATTAAAACCACGTCGATTACTGAAGAATTTAGCTATGAAGATTATTTGAAGCGCTATGATAACGAGTTAATTCCCCTTCTATCCCTTACGGGTTCGCGCGTAGGTGTGTTCAGTGCACATAATACCGTGGAACCAAAACCGGGCTCGAAAATCATTAGTCTTATCCTTAAACCAAGTGAAGCAACCTAATCATAAGCTCTTATAGAATCTTATTTGTTTAAAAATCAATTGCTTAGGCTATATTATGAAAAAAGGCGCTCTTTTGAGCGCCTTTTTGATTTTTCCATTTTTATGAATCGTAATTACACATCCAAGTTTTCTACATTAAGTGCATTCGTTTCAATAAATTGTCTACGCGGTTCAACTTGGTCGCCCATCAAAGTAGTGAACAGTAAGTCTGCACTGATCGCATCTTCAATTGTTACTTGTAACATGCGTCTCTGTGAGGGATCCATTGTAGTTTCCCATAATTGACTTGGGTTCATTTCGCCTAATCCTTTGTAGCGCTGTATATATTGACCGCGTTTTGCCTCACCCATTAGCCAGACAAGTGCTTCTTCAAATGTCGTGACGGGAAGCGTTTTTTCACCACGTTGAATATATGCACCATCTTCCATTAAGCCGTTAATCGTTTGGTTTAGTGAAGCAATACGCTGGTACTCAGACGAGTTGATGAACTCACTATTTAAATGGTATTCGTAATCAATACCATGCTGCTTCATAATAATGATAAGCTCGTTTTTATTAGAATCATCTAAACGCACTTCACATAAGAAGCTTTGTCCATCGTCTTCTGCAGTTTCTAATTGGGCCGTTAGGACATCTCCAATTTCTTGCAGTATTGACTTGTCATCAATAGATGCCTGGTCAATAACAGTCGAATATACGAGTTGCTTCAAGATTAAACTCGGCATTCTTCTGTTCATTCTTGCAATCATGGTAAATGTGCTTTGATAGAGTCTTACCATATTTTCTAATGCTAAACCGGAAATCGCTGGCGAAGATTCACTTACATATAAGCTAGAACCTTCTACCGCAATATTGGTTAAATGGTCGGTTAGACTTGCTTCGTCTTTAAGATATTGCTCTTGCTTGCCTTTTTTGATTTTGTACAAAGGAGGTTGAGCGATAAATATATGGCCTCTTTCAATCATTTCCGGCATTTGACGGTAAAAGAAAGTCAGTAGTAATGTTCGGATATGAGAGCCGTCTACGTCAGCGTCTGTCATAATGATAATACTGTGATAACGAAGCTTATCAGGGTTATATTCGTCTCTACCAATACCACAGCCAAGTGCGGTAATTAAGGTTGCAACTTCTTGTGAAGATAACATCTTGTCAAAACGGGCTTTTTCGACGTTTAAAATCTTACCTTTTAATGGAAGGATAGCTTGATTTTTGCGGTTACGACCCTGCTTAGCTGAACCACCAGCTGAGTCACCCTCCACTATGTACAGCTCAGATAATGCAGGATCTTTTTCCTGACAATCCGCCAGCTTACCCGGTAATCCAGCTAAATCTAGTGCACCCTTACGGCGTGTCATATCACGAGCTTTGCGCGCAGCTTCACGAGCTCTAGCGGCATCAATAATTTTATTAACAATAATGCGGCTATCACTTGGATTCTCGATTAAATATTCAGCCAGCTTCTCACCCATCGCACTTTCAACGGCGGTTTTAACTTCTGAAGAAACTAGTTTATCTTTTGTTTGAGATGAAAATTTGGGGTCTGGTACTTTTACAGAAATGATGGCAGTAAGACCTTCTCTTGCATCATCTCCGCTCGCACTTGTTTTGTGCTTCTTATTGTAACCTTCTTTTTCCATATAGTTATTAAGTGTTCGAGTTAATGCACCTCGAAAACCAGCTAAATGGGTACCACCATCTCGTTGAGGAATGTTGTTGGTAAAACAAAAAACGTTTTCTTGGAAACCATCATTCCATTGCATCGCAACTTCAACTGCGATGCCATCTTCACGCTCTAACGTAAAATAGAATGGTGTTGGATGCATCAAGTTTTTATTTGTATTAAGGTATTGAACAAAGGCTCTAATACCACCTTCGTAATGAAAATGGTCTTTGCGACCATCTCTTTCATCTTCTAATCGAATAGACACACCAGAGTTTAAGAAAGATAGCTCACGTATTCGCTTAGTGAGTAAATCGTAGTGGAACTCAATGTTTGTGAACGTTTCTTCGCTTGGCCAAAAACGTATCTTAGTACCGGTGCTACTGGTTTCACCTACTGGGGCTAGTGGAGCTACGGGAACACCCATATTATACTCTTGCTCAAACAGTTGTCCGCGACGCTTAATTGATAATGTAAGCTTTTTGGATAGTGCGTTTACTACTGATACGCCCACACCATGGAGTCCGCCAGATACTTTATATGAGTTGTCATCAAACTTTCCGCCAGCGTGAAGAACTGTCATGATCACTTCGGCCGCAGAAACACCCTCTTCTTCATGGATTTCAGTGGGAATGCCACGACCGTCATCACTTACTGAGACTGAGTTGTCACTATGAATCTTGATATTGATGTCTTTACAATGACCAGCAAGAGCTTCATCGATAGAATTATCTACAACTTCGAATACCATGTGGTGTAATCCAGTTCCATCATCGGTATCGCCAATATACATTCCTGGACGTTTACGTACGGCATCAAGTCCTTTTAAAACTTTTATACTCGACGAGTCATAGCTATTTTCTGACATCTTCACTCCTCATTCACGTGGTTATGTTTCACGTGGAACACTTTTTTATTTTTATATTTTTCCGCAAATGAAAGCTGCTGCTTCTCAATTGCGGTAACAAATACCTGCGTTTCTTCTGCGATAATAGTATCTAGGAAAAATTCTCTTGTAGCGGTATCCAATTCAGCGGCAATATCGTCAACCAAAAAGATACAACTTTTGTTCGTCTTCTGCTTCAGAACTTTAACTTCAGCAATTAAAAGTAATGAGACTAGTACCCTTAACTGACCTCGTGATAAATATTCAGAAGCTAATTTCCCATTTAAGAAAAACTGGATATCGGCCTTATGCGGACCAGACGAAGTTGTTCCTCTGAAAAGATCACGCTCGAGTTTATTATTTAAAGACTCTTCTAAAGTATTACTACTTTCCCATCCCTGATTGTACCTTAATTCCACTTCGACATCAGGTCTAAATTCGCTATATAAGCGCTTTAATTGGAACTCTAAGGCCTTTAAATAATCTTTCCTCATCTCCGTAATGACATTACCATGACGTAAGACTATAGCGGACCATACATCCTGTTCGAGGAACCTCTCATTTCCTTGGTTTCCACATAGCTTTAAAAGCGCATTTCGTTGCAATAGGGCATTTGCATAAGCGTTACTGTTGCCATAAAAACTATGTTCCACGTGAAACACCAACCAATCAATGAAACGTCTTCGCAACATTGGAGCGCCAACAATGAGGTCACTACTTTGAGGTGTAAAAATTTGAATCGGTAGAATTTTAGCAATATCTGAGACTCTGCGTGTTTTCTCCCCGTCAACATTAAACAAAAAGCCATCTTCTTTTTTACGGCTCGCACCCAAAGTCCGGTAATCTCCGTCTTGATCAAATTTGCAAAAGGAGGTTGCCGAAGAACAGTCTGAGTGAATAAGTGTATTAGGTTTATTTGTTCGGAAAGAACGGCCGTAACCAAGAAGGTGAATTGCTTCAAGCAGGCTTGACTTGCCTGCCCCATTATCACCGTAGATTAAGTTAAAACTTGAGGATGGCTGAATGTGAAGATCAATGAAGTTACGAAACTGATTAAGTCGCAACTCACTAATATGCATAAAGACTAATGCCCAGCCGCTAAAGCCTCATTGGCATGATGACATACTGAGCACCATCGTCATCTACAAACTCACCATCAACTTTTTTCATACCGTGGACAAGGGCGCTCGCATTTGAATCAGATAACTTAAATATAACAGACTGGGTATCAATGGCATTAAGTGCATCAATTAAGTATGCGACATTAAAACCAATCTCTAGGGACTCACCTTGATAATCAACGTCAATGATTTCTTCTGCCTGCTCTTGCTCAGGGTTGGTTGCCGTTATTTTTAGCTCTGATGGATCTAAATTTAAACGGACGCCCTTATACTTCTCATTCGTTAAAATCATCGCTCTTGAAAACGCACTTTTTATGTTTTCACGATTCACGATTAAGCCTTTATCAGTATTACTAGGTACAACACGATTGTAATCAGGGAAACGGCCATCAACGAGTTTACTGGTAAAGATAAAAGAGGTACTAAAAATACGTATATGATTAGAACCTATTTGCACTTTAATATTGGTGTCAGTTTCGTCAATCAAACGAACAATCTCCATAACACCTTTACGTGGAATGATGACTTGTTTAACGGGTAAGGTGCCGCCTTCAAACTCGTGAACCGCCATTGCAAGACGGTGTCCATCGGTTGCAACTGTTCGCACCTGATTTTCACTTGTTTCTAGGCTCATACCATTTAGGTAATAACGAACATCTTGCTGCGCCATTGAAAACTGAACGGCTTCAATCAAGTGTTTTAAGGTGTACTGACTTATCTCAAATTCACTTTCGCCTTCCCAATCTTCAAGGTTCGGATAATCATCCGCAGATAAGGTTGATAAGGAGTAACGCGCTCTGCCCGATTTAATAACTGCTTTGTTATCAATTACTTCAAAGATTATTGTTACATCATCTGGAAGCCCACGAACAATATCCAACAATTTTTTAGCAGGTACGGTAATTTGACCATCAGTGTGAGAGCCTGATAATTTAATATTTGCAATCAACTCTACTTCTAAATCGGTACCTGTCATCCACAATGAACCGTCGTTTACTTTTAACAACACATTAGCCAATATTGGCAAAGTATGTCGACGCTCAACAGCACCAGATACTAATTGTAAGGGCTGTAAAAAACTTTCTCGGCTAATCGTAAAATTCATTTATTATTCTCAGTTGGGTGCTTAGATTATGATGACAATGTACGAATCAAATTTTTATAGTCTTCCATAACGTCGCGGCTTTCAGCCCTTAACTCAAGCACTTTTCTTACCGCGTGTAACACCGTTGTGTGGTCCTTCCCACCAAAGGCGTTACCTATTTCTGGTAAGCTGTGATTTGTTAACTCCTTCGACAACGACATTGCAATTTGTCGAGGGCGTGCCACGCTTCTTGTTCTTTTCTTTGACAGTATATCTGAAACTTTTATCTTATAATAATCAGCAACTGTTTTTATTATGTTATCAATAGTAACTAACTTATCTTGCAAGGCAAGTAAATCTCGCAAAGCATCACGAACAAAATCAATAGTTATTTCACGACCTGTGAAATTGGCATTAGCAATCACTCGATTTAAAGCGCCTTCTAACTCCCTTACGTTTGAACGTAAGCGCTTAGCCATGAAAAAAGCCACTTCATTAGGAAGCTCTATTCGGTTCTCATGAGCCTTACGCATTAATATGGCAACTCTGGTCTCTAGCTCTGGTGGCTCGATGACTACCGTCAACCCCCAGCCGAAGCGGGATTTTAATCTATCTTCTACACCATCTATTTCTTTAGGATAGCGGTCAGAGGTTAAAATTATTTGCTGATTACCTTCTAACAAGGCATTAAAAGTATGAAAAAACTCTTCTTGCGAACGTTCTTTTTTTGCAAAAAACTGAATATCATCTATCAATAGAGCGTCAACTGAACGATAGAACCGCTTAAATTCTTCTATCGCGTTGTTTTGTAGGGCTTTAACCATATCCTGAACAAAGCGTTCTGAATGCATATACACAATTTTTGCATTTGGTTTATTCGCTAAGATTCCATTACCAACTGCATGAATCAAATGCGTTTTACCCAATCCTGTTCCACCATATAAGAAGAGTGGATTATAAGAATGCCCTGGGTTTTCAGCCACCTGTATAGCAGCTGCTCGGGCCAGTTGGTTCGATTTACCCTCTACAAAATTCTCGAAAGTATACTCTACCTTTATATTACTCTTATGATGCTCTAATGGGGCTTGTATTGGAACATCATTTGATTTGGCCATAGATGAACTAAAGTCGGATAACTTATTATGCATACTAAGCGCTCTTGAACCCTCTTCTGCATCAGAATTCAAGGGAGGCTTAGCTTGGAGCAAAGCTGACTTTTTAGCCATAGGCGCAGTAGATTCAGTTACTACTAATTTAGGAGCATCAGCGCCGTATAGTTGAGATAAGGTTTTAGTGATAAGGGTATAGTATTCATCTTTAACCCAAGACAACACGAATCTATTAGCGGCATACAAATTCAAAACATCGCCATCAAAGTGTGACTTGAGGGGTTTTAACCACATATTATACTGCTCAGCAGATAGCTCGTGTTTGAGCGTTTCTAAGCAATGTTCCCAACTTACCGCCAACGCCTTCCCCTTTTTAAAACGCATTGAATAAGCCGACAAATATATGACAATTTGGGACATTTATCCACAGGCCTTTTAGTAAAAACGGAACATAAGTCTATAAACCTGAACCATATATATCTACTCCCTTGTTTTAAATACATATTATAAATTGTTATAGTTAACTTGCAGTATATATCTAATAGATTATTCGTATTATTTTCACCCGTTTTCGTATATTTACACCGCTTTTCACCCTAAAGGAGGAATGAAAATAGTGGTAACTGATGTTGCATTGTGGATAAGTCTTGTGTTAGGCGCGCATGCTGTGGATAGAGATGGTAAATAAAATACGCTTTATCTTCGATAGGCCTTGACTTTAAAGCCTTTGATCACTAATATTCGGCGTCCTATTAATACAGGTGGTCTCACGGGCTGTTGCACGTAACTTAAAACCGCCCCAACATCGAAATGAGTACAGGTCATGAAAAGAACTTTTCAACCAAGTAATATCAAGCGTAAGCGCTCTCACGGTTTCCGTGCTCGCATGGCTACTAAAAACGGTCGCAAAGTAATAGCAAACCGCAGAGCTAAAGGCAGAAAGCGTTTATCAGCATAATGCGTTCGCTTTCAAAGTGAATTCAGCTAATCGACGTTTTGTGAGGGAGTCAAGACTCTTGACTCCTCACCAGTTTTCTTTTGTATTTGCACAAGCAATTCCCGCAGTATCCTCAACTATCACTATCCTAGCTCGTCACAACGAACTTGAGTTTCCACGCTTGGGTATTACTGTGGCAAAAAAGAAAGTTAAACTTGCCGCACAAAGAAATCGCTTTAAACGCTGCGTGCGAGAGAGCTTTCGATTACATGCGCACGAATTGCCAAATGTTGATATTATAGTGCTCGCAAAACAAGGTGTACATAAGCTAGATAATGCTTCTATACACCAACAAATAGAGCAACTATGGAAGCGCCTGTCAAAACGATGCAGATAAAACCTAAGCCACAAGAATCAACACAGTCATCAACACCCATCCTAGCGTTGCCATTTATTGCTGTCATTCGTGCTTATCAGGTATTTATTTCGCCATTGTTAGGACAAAATTGCAGGTTTTACCCCAGTTGTTCATGTTATGCTCATCAAGCTTTAAAAACCCACGGTTTAGCGAAGGGAAGTCTGTTAGCTGTTAAGCGTATATCTAAATGCCATCCGTTTCACGAAGGTGGTATTGATCATGTACCTGATGTTAAACAAAAAGATTAAAATTGTATAAATGAGAGATTTATGGAATCGCAAAGAAGTATCCTGATTATTGGCTTATTATTAGTAAGCTTCTTACTATGGATAGAATACCAAGAAACTTATGGCCCAAAAGTTATCGAGCCTAATAGTAACCCAAGTACCACGCAAACCATGGATAGTCAGGTTAATAGCGGAATTCCATCCGCAAATATCAGTTCTGACAATACAGCGACAGTGAACGCTTTAGATGTGCCCAGTGACCTAGGTCAGGATGCGCCTGTCATCGCACCAATAGTTAGTCAAAGCGATCGTTATATAGATATCGTAACCGATACTCTACATGTAACAATTGACTTGGTTGGCGGCGATGTTGTGCAGTCAGATTTAATAAAATACCCGGTCACTCAGGGAGAAGATGACTCTTATCAGCTACTTAGCCCTAACGACGCTACATTGTATGTAGCACAAAGCGGTTTAATTGGTAAAGATGGTCCAGACGCAAGCAATGGTCGCCCTCGCTACGATGCCCAAGCCTCTGAATTTGTCATGACAAATGGAAATACTTTACGTGTGCCATTGGTTTGGCAATCGCCCGACGGCTTAACCGTTACTAAGACATTTATATTTGAAAGTGACAGTCATGCAGCCACCTTGGAATATGACATCGTAAATAGCACTGGACGTGCTTTACAAATGCAGCAATTTGCGCAACTTAAGCAAACCTTAAACGAACAAAGTGGTGGCAGTATGTTTATGCCAACCTTTAGAGGTGCTGCCTACTCTACTCAAGACGAACGCTACGAGAAACTGCCTTTTGGTGACATTGAGGACGAAAGCCTTCGTTTAGCTACCATTGGCGGCTGGGTCGGTATGTTAGAGCATTACTTTGTTTCTGCTTGGGTGCCACCGCAAGAACAAACCAACACTATATATTCACGTATTGTTCAAAACTCAGCAATTGTAGGTTATACAGGCGAAAGCTTGGTAATAAACGACGGTAGCACGCAGCAAGTATCTTCTATTCTATATATGGGTCCTAAAGACCAAGCTGTATTAGCCCAACTTGCACGTGGTTTAGACCTAACGGTCGATTATGGAATTTTGTGGTGGATTGCCCAGCCTTTATTTGAATTACTCAAAGTCATTCAGTCTTATGTAATCAACTGGGGTCTAGCAATTGTTATTATCACCCTAATTGTAAAAGGCGCTATGTTTTGGTTAACTAAAAAACAATACGAATCTATGGCGAAAATGCGTAACCTTGCGCCTAAAATGCAACAACTTAAAGACCGTTTTGGCGACGATCGTCAAAAGATGTCTCAAGCCATGATGGAAATGTATAAAAAAGAAAAAGTGAATCCAATGGGTGGGTGTTTTCCACTGCTACTTCAAATGCCAATATTCCTAGCGCTTTATTGGGTATTACTGGAGAGTGTAGAATTACGGCATGCTAGCTTCATATTCTGGATAACTGACTTATCAGTACCTGACCCGGCCTATGTATTACCAATCTTGACCGGCATAAGTATGTGGTTACTACAGAAATTACAACCAATGACCATTCAAGATCCACTACAACAAAAGCTACTGCAGTACATGCCCTTGGCAATGAGTGTATTCTTCTTCTTCTTCCCAGCAGGTCTGGTCCTGTATTGGTTGATTAGTAACTTGGTGACCTTGACCCAAGCGAAGATAATATATGCCTCAATGGAAAAACGCGGTCTGAACGCAAAGTAAAATGACTAGCCCGCTTATAGCGGGCTTTTTTTTAACTATTTTATTATGCAACTGCGTACCTATATAATAGTGATTAAAAACCTACGGAGCCTGATATGCCCTCTTTTGACATAGTCTCAGAACTGAACAACGTTGACGTTAAACATGCTGTCGATAACGCCAGCCGCGAACTCTCTACCCGATTCGACTTTAGAGGCGTTAACGCGTCTATTGAATTTAAAGATGAAAGCGTAATTTTAACAGCAGAAGGTGATTTTCAACTTCAGCAAATGCAAGACATATTGCGTACTAGTTGCTCTAAACGCGACGTTGACACCAGAGCAATGAAAGTAAACCCAAAACAACATACGGGTAAGACTCACAAGCAAGTAATTGATTTTAAACAAGGGATTGATCAAGACATCGCTAAACGAATGGTGAAGATCATTAAGGATAAAAAACTGAAAGTTCAAGCTTCTATACAAGGTGATCAACTTAGGGTTACCGGAAAGAAACGTGATGATCTGCAAAGTGCCATGGCAACCTTAAAAGCTGAAGATTTATCGATACCAATACAATTTACCAATTTTCGCGATTAAATTATAATGCATAGCTTAGACATTCGCACCGACACCATTGTCGCTCAAGCTACATCGCCTGGTCGCGGCAGTGTTGGCATCGTGAGAGTATCTGGCCCTAATACACAGAACATTGCTATCAAGTTACTTGGAAAGTGTCCTGAACCTCGACAAGCGGTGTATCAAGCCTTTAGAAGTGACAAAGGTCATGTCATTGACCAGGGGATTGCCCTTTTCTTCAGTAATCCGCATTCTTTTACCGGCGAAGATGTCCTTGAATTACAAGGTCATGGTGGACAAGTGGTTATGCAATTATTGCTTCAAGCTTGTCTTGATACTGGGCTGGTTCGCTTAGCAAAACCAGGTGAATTCAGTGAACAAGCATTTTTAAACGATAAAATGGATCTTACTCAAGCAGAGGCTATCGCAGATTTAATCAACGCATCATCGGTTCAGGCAGCCAAAAGTGCTGTTAAAAGTTTACAAGGAGAGTTTTCAAAGCACATCCATAAGCTAGTAGATGAGGTTATCCACCTACGCATGTATGTAGAAGCTGCTATTGATTTTCCTGAAGAAGAAATTGATTTTTTAGCCGATGGTAAAGTCCAAGCCTATTTAAATAGCATTGTTACTCAACTCGAACAGGTAAAACAGAAAGCTAAACAAGGCTCACTATTAAGAGATGGTATGCACGTTGTGATAGTGGGCAGACCCAACGCAGGTAAATCCAGTTTAATGAATGCTTTGTCGGGGAAAGATTCAGCTATTGTCACCGAAATTGCAGGAACCACTCGTGATGTCCTCAAAGAACACATTCATATAGATGGAATGCCGCTTCATATTATTGATACCGCCGGTCTACGAGACAGCACTGACAAAGTCGAGCAAATAGGTATAGAACGAGCATGGCAAGAAATGCGTTCTGCAGACCGCATCTTATTTATGTTAGATGCCCAAAGCGACGATGCTGATCAGCCTGAACAAATTTGGCCCGAGTTTTTTGACAAATTGCCGGAGGGAGTTGGAATTACGGTTATTCGAAATAAATGCGACTTAAGCGGTGAACAAGCGTCTCTGGATGAAAGTCTTACTTATCCAGTTGTTAGACTATCTGCAAAAAGTGGCGTAGGAATCGATTATTTAACCACTCATTTAAAAAGTTGTATGGGCTTTGAACAAGCTGGTGAAGACCAGATAATTGCGCGGCAACGTCACATTACTGCGTTACAATATGCAGACACGCACATTCAGCAGGGAAAACTTCAATTAGAAGGTTATATGGCTGGTGAGTTGCTAGCAGAAGAGTTACGTATTGCTCAACAATACTTAAATGAAATTACGGGTGAATTTACCTCAGACGACTTACTCGGTAAAATATTCTCTTCATTTTGTATTGGAAAATAAGCATTTGCGCATTGAGGAATATTAGTGAAATTTGAAATTATCGTAGGATCAGTGCTTGGCGCTAGCGAATATGTGGCAGAGGCTATTAAAGAACGACTGCTGCTGTCTGACCATAAAGCTATTATTCATTTTGAGCCTAAAATCGCTGAGATAGATTTTGATAATATTATATTAGTCGTTACCTCAACCCATGGCGCAGGTGACTTACCCGATAACATCCAGACTTTTGAGAAAGAATTAACACAACAAAATTTACCAAACGCGCTGTGTTTGGTGATCGGTTTAGGTGACAGCAGCTACGATACTTTTTGCCAAGGCGCAATTACGATGGAAGAGAGCTTTACCAAAGTGGGAGCGCAGCTAATTTACCCGCCAATTCATATTGATGTTCTGCACCATCCGGTACCAGAAGATGAAGCCATCCTTTATATCGAAAAGGTATTAGTAGAATTGTGAATGAACTAGAGCTCACCGCACTTAAACAGGCACTTAGCAATGAAGCGCGTGTACTGTATTGTCTATGGTTAAGACCTAAACTAGAAAGTTCATCATATAAAGTCAGTATTAATAACAAATCAATTATTAGCTTATTAAATGCTCAGCATACTAAGATTACGCTAGGACGCGAAATTAGTGCGTTATTTAAAGAGCTATATCACGCCGGTTTAATTGAAATTGAGGGTGAACATAGCTTTGAGAAGAGCCTTAATAAACAAATTGTACGTTTATGTCTAAGCGGTATTAATGTTAACTTAGAAGATGTTAGCTTACATCAACAGCATCATAAAATGAGTGTTTCTTGGCGTCCACAAGAAGAACTTTTTAGTCAAATATGTCAACTAGTAGGTGTCATTGAGCTTAATTATAACGCCGATGAGCTTGGTGAATTTATAGCATATTGGCTTGGTCGCCCTGAAATTCAACAAAGTCAGTATCAATGGATTCAAAAGTTTGTGTTACATTTGAAGCAGCGACGCATTCGTCAACCTTCTACTCAGTCAAATACCTCGCAGTCTAAAGTAGGACATCAGTGGGTATCGCCTAAAGCCGGTATAGAGTTTGATGATAATGTGAAAAAACTGGTCAGTAAATATAGTGAATCATCATGAAAAGCTTAACAGATAGACTAAATGACATCGGTAAAGCACTCGGTAAAGATGTTGAGCGCCTCAATAAAGAAGCGCAGCCATACGATTATGAAAAACAACGTAAAGAGTACGACCTGTTAGCTAATCAAGATGTAGCTAAACAGCAAAAATTGAGTAAACAAAAACGTATTGAGACCTTATATGGTCAATCTGAATTAAATGCACATTGGACCTTTGATAGCCTAATAGAAGATGCGCCCGATGTGAATGAAGCAATCAGTATTGCGCGTTCTTTTATTGCTGCACATAAAGATCCTAAATGGCGTAAAGCCAGTGCACATATGATGATTTTTTATGGTGATTACGGTCGAGGTAAGTCTCATATTGCTGGCGCTATTGCCCACCAGCTTATTCAACAGTTTGAAACCACTGTGTTATATCGCCAACTACAAACACTTCTTGAGATGCGATTTTTCTCTTACGATTACACCGCTGACGACAAAGCTTCACAGCAATTTCGTGAAATCAATAAACAGTTACATGATGTCGATTTACTCATCCTTGATGAGGTATGTGTGAATGAGACTGTACTTAAAAAAAGTGCACAAAGCTGGTTAGGCAACTTACTACGTCAGCGGGCTGCAAATAACAAAAATTGCATTTTAATCACTAATCATAATTTATCGGAGCTAGAGAACGCACTCGGTCGTTATTGCTTTGAATCTATCAAAGAATATGAAACCTACCGTGTAAGATTTCAAGGCCCTAGCAGACGCCAAGCCGTAAGTCAGGGTCAAGCGGAACCTAGCAATCAACATAAAAGCGGTTACCGTCCTAACGATATTTGAAGTATTTATTCTGATTCCTTCCTTTATTTAATTTAAATCGGCTTAGTATCTACTAGGCCGATTGTCTATTTACGCATCACTTAAGTTCAAAATAAGCTTCTATACAAGAGTTTTCAGACTTTTTTTCATATGTATAACTTGGGTATAAGCCTGTTAGAAAAAGGCGTATAAGATCTGGATGAAATTTCACAAATTTTTGGCTGTGGATAAAAGTGCTATTTATACCCAAGTTTAAAGCAATTTAAATGATACTTATCCCAAAGAAAAAAAGCTTCTAATACTATGATTATAATAGCTAATTAAGACTTACACACAGAAAAAGGGCTACTTAATAGTAGTAATAATAAAGATCTCTATATATTTCTTTATATATATTAAGCACCACACCTTTTTTAAAATAGATGAAAAATATACACATCAAATACTCATATATTGTTTACAAATATATGCGTAAACTTGTTCACACAAATTGCTTATTTAATAAGCATTTTAAAATTACATATTGTCATATACAATACGTCCCCGTTTTTAAGTAGCTTTAGGTGAGTCCATGTTATATCAACAAGATTTTGATGTCATAGTGATTGGTGGTGGTCATGCAGGCACTGAAGCCGCAATGGCCTCTGCTCGCATGGGTGCAAAAACCTTACTACTTACCCATAGCATCGAAACCTTAGGGCAAATGTCATGCAACCCAGCGATTGGTGGCATTGGTAAAGGTCATCTTGTTAAAGAAATAGATGCCCTTGGTGGTGTTATGGCAAAAGCAATTGATAAAGCTGGGATTCAATTTCGGACGCTCAATTCCTCAAAAGGGCCTGCTGTTCGGGCGACTCGTGCACAAGCTGACAGAACCCTTTATCGTATTGCAGTACGCAATATGCTCGAATCACAAGAAAACCTTACACTTTTTCAGCAGTCTTGTGATGATCTGATCATTGAGAATGAGCGTGTTACTGGCGTAGTTACTCAAATGGGACTCAAGTTTAAAGCTAAAACAGTGGTGCTTACAGTAGGCACATTTTTAGGTGGAACTATCCATATAGGTTTAGATAATTACAAAGGTGGTCGAGCAGGCGATCCACCCTCTATCGCTCTTGCAGATAGATTACGAGCAATGCCATTTCGAGTAGACCGACTAAAAACAGGTACACCTGCTAGATTAGATGCACGCTCTTTGGACTTTTCAGTCATGCAAGAACAAGCAGGTGATACACCCTTACCTGTATTTTCGTTTATGGGCAAAGTTGACGATCATCCACGTCAAATACCTTGTTACATTACGCATACCAATGAGCGTACTCACGATATTATTAGATCTGGTTTAGATCGTTCTCCAATGTACACAGGCAACATTGAAGGTGTAGGTCCACGCTATTGTCCATCAATTGAAGATAAGATTGTACGGTTCGCTGATAAAAACTCTCATCAGATATTTGTAGAACCTGAAGGTTTAAATAGCATAGAGGTTTACCCAAACGGAATATCCACTAGCTTACCTTTTGACGTTCAAATGAATCTAGTGCGCTCTATTCAGGGCTTTGAAAATGCGCACATCATCCGTCCTGGTTATGCCATTGAATATGATTTCTTTGATCCTAGAGACCTCAAACAAACCTTAGAAACTAAATTTATTGATGGTTTATTTTTTGCTGGTCAAATTAATGGAACAACGGGTTATGAAGAGGCAGGAGCTCAAGGTTTAATCGCCGGTGCTAATGCAGCTTTACAAGTTCAACAAAAGGATAGTTTAGAGTTAAGACGCGACCAAGCTTACATGGGTGTATTGATTGATGATTTAGCGACAATGGGTACTAAAGAACCCTATCGCATGTTTACTAGCCGCGCGGAATATAGACTTCTATTGAGAGAAGATAATGCGGATATTCGTTTAACCTCACGTGGTCGAGAGATTGGCTTAGTGGATGATGACCGTTGGGCCGCCTTTGAACTTAAAATGGAACAAATTGAGCTTGAGAAACAACGCTTACATCAACATTGGGTCCATCCTACTCATGACGTCGCTGTTGAATTAAATAAAGTATTAAAATCTCCTGTCAGCAAAGAGCACTCTTTAGAAGAAATTATTCGTCGTCCTGAAATGACCTATAAAAAACTAATGCAAGTGCCCTCGTTAGGACCAGGATTAGATGATCCTATTGCAGCTGAACAAGTGGAAATTCAAATAAAATATGCGGGTTATATTAGTCGCCAATTAGAAGAAATAGCGAAAACTCAGCGAAATGAACACGCTTTACTGCCCCCTGATTTCGATTATTCTGTAATATCAGGTCTTTCTAATGAAGTGGTTGCTAAGCTAACAGATGCAAGACCTGAAACTATAGGTAAAGCTTCACGTATATCGGGTATAACGCCTGCAGCCATATCATTGTTATTGGTGTACCTTAAAAAACATAATATGTTATTTAAGCAAGCGCTTAAGACTGCCTAATGTCAATCGATGCGCAACAATTGCAGAGGCAGTTAGGTCATTTAATCAAGCAAAGTGATATAGACCTTAGCGAAAATAAAATTATAAAGTTAGTCGATTTTGTATTATTGATGCAAAAATGGAATAAAGCTTATAATTTAAGCTCAGTGCGTGACCCAGAACAAATGTTAATTAGACATATTATGGACTCGCTAGCTGTCGCTCCTTTTATCAAGGCTGAACGAATTGCTGATGTGGGTACAGGTCCTGGTTTACCCGGAATACCACTTGCTATTGTGTTTCCAGAAAAACATTTCACCCTTATCGATTCACTTGGGAAGCGAATTCGTTTTATTAAACAAGCGTGTTATGAGCTAAATATTGAGAATGTAGAAGCATTAGAGGCACGAGTTGAAGATGTTCAACCCAAAGCAGGTTTTGATATAGTTCTTAGCCGTGCCTTTGCCTCACTAGCAGATATGCTAAATTGGTGTGAACATTTAGTCACCAATAATGGAGAATTTCTTGCCTTAAAAGGGCAACTGCATCAAGATGAGTTAGCTCAAGTACCATCACGATTTGTGGTAACGGATACTAAAGCGCTTGTAGTACCATCACTTATTGGCGAACGCCATGTAGTTAGCATTCAAAAGAGATAACGGGACAGATTTTGGCGAGAGTCATTTCCATTGCAAATCAAAAAGGTGGTGTGGGTAAAACTACAACTGCCGTGAATGTCGCCGCCTCAATGGCTGCGACTAAGCGTAAAGTGCTACTAATCGACCTTGACCCTCAGGGCAATGCGACAATGGGGAGTGGTGTAGACAAGTACGAAGCAGAAAATACTTGTTATGAACTTTTAATCGATGAAAAACCCGCTAAAGATGTCATCATTACTGAAACATCAGGAAAGTATCACTTAATTGCAGGTAATTCAGACGTTACCGCCGCAGAAATAAAATTAATGGAAGTTTACGCGCGTGAAGTGAGATTGCGTAATGCTTTGGCGCCAGTATTGGATGATTATGATTTTATATTTATTGATTGTCCGCCATCGCTCAATCAACTTACCGTTAATGCTCTAGCGGCATCAGATTCAGTCTTAGTGCCTATGCAGTGTGAATACTATGCATTAGAAGGTTTAACTGCGCTCATGGATACTATTCAAAAACTAGCGTCAGTGGTGAACCCTAATTTAAAAATTGAAGGTGTTCTTAGAACGATGTACGACCCACGAAATCGTTTAGCCAATGATGTAAGTGAGCAATTGAAACGTCATTTTGGTGACCAAGTATATCGCACAGTCGTGCCGCGTAATGTTAGATTGGCAGAAGCTCCAAGCTTTGGTGTTCCAGCAATGCATTATGATAAGTCCTCCACTGGAGCAAAAGCCTATTTGGCCCTCGCGGGCGAAATTCTTCGTCGTCAAAAACAAGCCCAAGCGGCAGCACAATAAAAAGATTCACTGAGGTCAGCATGGCAAAAAGTAAAGGTTTAGGACGAGGGCTAGATGCATTATTAGCCACGAGTAAAAGCTATTCAGATAAATATAATGAAGAAAATCCAGCTCAACTCGCTGCGGCATCTGAAAGTAATGAATTACAGCAAATACCTATTGAGTTTTTAAGTCCTGGTAAATATCAACCGCGTAAAGATATGGCAGATAAAGCGCTAGAAGAGTTAGCTTCATCTATTCGTGTACAAGGTATAATTCAACCTATTTTAGTACGCCAACTAAGTGAAAATAAATATGAAATTATTGCAGGTGAGCGCAGATGGCGCGCCGCACAACTTGCAAAGCTTGATGTGGTTCCATGTTTAGTAAAATCTATTGCTGATGAAGCAGCAATTGCTATTGCTCTCATTGAAAATATTCAACGAGAAGATTTGAACGCAATGGAAGAAGCCCAAGCACTCGACCGCTTAATGGTAGAATTTAAACTCACGCATCAACAGGTTGCAGAAGCAGTCGGTAAATCACGTACAACTGTGAGTAATATTTTGCGTTTAAATGGTTTAGAAAACTCTGTAAAAACCTTGCTCGAACATGGCGATATTGATATGGGTCATGCAAGAGCCTTGCTTGCATTAGATGGAATAGAGCAAGAAGATTTAGCAAAACTAGTCGCTGAAAAAGGTCTTACCGTCCGTGAAACTGAACGCTTGGTAAAAAAAGCACAAGAACAAAGTCCTAAACCAGACACTAATGATAAAACCAAAAAAATTGACCCTGATGTACAACGTTTAGAAACGTCATTGTCTGAACAGCTCGGTGCCGCTGTAAAAATTGATCACAATAAACAGGGCAAAGGAAAGATGGTAATTAGCTTTCATGATTTAGCGCAGCTAGATGGAATTTTGTCGCAAATTCATAAAGGCGAAGATTAAACACTGAATATTTGCATGCATTTATGCACTGATATACAGCATATTGTGCACTGCAAAAAGGCAATAGACAGCTATCAATCGGAAAAACCTGAGATACAACAATAGTATTATTGAGGGTACGAATACTCAAAATGCCTTCAATACTCTCGCTTTATAGTTGAATTTTTTTGCATTAACAGTATACTTCGAGCGCTTTTGTTAGGCGACGCTGAAGGATAAAAAGTAATATGAAAGCGGACTTGGCCTTGCCAGGTAAAAAACTCGCCGCAAAGGGCATCATAGTTCAGCTGATAGTCGGGCTAATTATGATCCTATTAAGCGTTTTTGTGTTATCAGACGGGTGGGTATCGGTTACGCTTGGCGTAATCACCTTTTTGATACCACACAGTATATTCGCATATTGGGTTTTCCGGTATGCCGGAGCAACAAAGAACCATATTGTTGCCCAAAGTTTGAATCAGGGCATGAAACTTAAACTGATTCTTACTATTTTAATGTTTGTTATTTCGTTTTCTGTGTTTAATGCACAACTGCTACCTTTAATCGGAGCATACGTAATAACCATGGTCAGTCAATGGACGGCTATATATCGTTTTAGCACTGAGATGTAATAAAGTGCTTATTAACGTTCGTAAAGTTTTTTAATTTATACAAATTAGGCTCAACAATGGCATCTTACGCAAATACGCAAGAATACATTAATCACCATTTGACTAATGCCCGAATGTGCTCGACCGACGAAGGCATTGTTTTCAACAAAGCCTGTGAAGACGCCGGTTTTTGGGTGTGGCATATAGACACAATTGGATGGTCAGCATTTATCGGAATAAGTTTCTTATTCCTTTTTTGGCGTGTGGGTAAAAAAGCAACTACAGGCGTTCCTAGTAAAACCCAAGCATTGGTCGAAATGATAGTCGAGTTTGTAGACGACAATGTTAAGAGCTCTTTTCACGGCAATAGTAAACTTATTGCACCCTTAGCTTTGACTATCTTCGTGTGGGTGTTGCTAATGAACCTCACAGATTTAATCCCGGTAGATTTATTTCCTTGGATTGCAGGTTTAATTGGTCAGTATGGTTTTGGAATGGATCCCAAAGACGTATACATGAAAATTGTACCGACCACAGACATCAACACCACCTTTGCACTGTCTTTAGGCGTGTTTATTCTAATCATATACTATTCACTCAAAATTAAAGGTGTAACGGGCTTTGCCAAAGAGCTTACGATGCAACCGTTAAACCACCCTGTTTTTATCCCATTTAACTTTGTGATAGAAACGGTGACTCTGTTAGCACGTCCATTATCATTGTCACTGCGTTTATTCGGTAACCTTTATGCCAGTGAATTGATTTTCATATTGATCGCGACCATCGGGTATATGCAGCTGCCGTTGCATTTTGCTTGGGCCGTATTCCACATCTTAGTGTTACCTTTACAAGCCTTTATCTTTATGATGTTAACCATCGTATATTTAAGCCTGGCCTGTGAAGACCACTAAGTACTAACGTTTTACTTTTATTTATATTTTACTTTAATCGGAGATAACAATGATCTACATCGCAGTTGCTATAATTATCGGAATGGGTGCACTAGGTACCGCTATCGGATTCGGCATCATGGGGGGCAAATTCTTAGAGTCTTCTGCTCGTCAACCTGAGCTTGCACCACAACTACAAGTTAAAATGTTTATTTTGGCTGGTTTGATTGATGCTATATCTATGATTGGTGTTGGTATCGCTCTTTACATCTTATTCGTTGTTGCTCCTGGTTTAGGCGGAGTTTACTAACAATCTATTTCAGATTAACGAATAACAAGAGGAGGAGCGGACGTGAATTTTAACGCCACTCTAATAGGTCAGCTCATTGCGTTTACAGTGTTTGTCGCCTTCTGCATGAAATATGTATGGCCGCCAATCATTGCAGCAATTGAAGAAAGACAAAAGAAAATAGCAGACGGTCTTGCTGCCTCTGAACGAGCAGAAAAAGATCTTGAGTTAGCACAAGCCAATGCAGGTGATCAGATTCGCGAAGCCAAAGGTGAAGCGTCTAAGATTATCGACCAAGCTAAAAAACGTGCTAATCAACTTGTTGAAGAAGAAACTCAAAGAGGGCATGCCGAGCGCGAAAAGATTATTGCGCAAGGTCACGCTGAAATCGAAGCTGAGAAGAATCGTGTTAAAGAAGAACTGCGCAAACAGGTAGGTGCATTAGCTATCTCTGGTGCTCAGCAAATCTTGAAACGCGAAATTGATGCTCAGGCGCAGAGTGACATTGTTGAAAAACTTGTCGCAGAGCTATAGGAGAGTGAGCCATGTCTGAATTGACAACAGTAGCTCGCCCTTACGCTATCGCCGCTTTCGATTTGGCGCTTGAAAAGTCAGCCGTAGACGAATGGCAGCAAATGTTAGCATTTGCTGCTGAGGTATCTAAAAATGCCGATATGCATCACTACCTGTCAGGTGCCGTAGCGGCAAGCTTGGCGGCCGATGTATTCAATAAAGTCTGTGGTGAACAGCTCGATTCTTTTGGGCAGAACCTCATCAAAATTCTAGCGGTAAATAACCGATTGGCTTTGTTGCCAGAAATATCACATATGTTTAACGCTTTAAAAACAGAGCGTGAAAAACAAATAAATGTTGATGTTACATCGGCAGCGACACTAAGCGATGCGCAACACAATATTTTAAGCGCCGCTTTAGAAAAGCGTTTTGACCGCAAGGTACAGCTTAATTGTAGCGTGGATCCGAACCTTATCGCTGGCATGATTATCAAAGCCGGTGATACCGTGATAGATGGCTCCGTACATTCACAATTGAACCGTCTAAACGACGCGTTACAAGCATAACGGGAATATAAGTATGCAACTTAATTCTACAGAGATTGCAGAACTGATCAAAAAACGTATTGAGCAGTTTGAAGTAGTAAGCGAAGCGAGAAACGAAGGTACAATCGTTGGTGTAACTGACGGTATTATTCGTATTAATGGCCTTGCAGATGTAATGCAAGGTGAAATGATTGAATTACCAGGTGGTCGCTATGCGATTGCTTTGAACCTTGAAAGAGATTCAGTTGGCGCCGTTGTTATGGGTCCATATACAGACCTACAAGAGGGCGACAAAGTGAAGTCTTCTGGCCGAATTCTTGAAGTGCCTGTAGGTCCTCAACTTTTAGGTCGTGTTGTAAATACACTTGGTGAACCCATAGACGGTAAAGGCGCTATCGATGCTGACCTTTTTGAACCAGTTGAAAAAATAGCACCTGGCGTAATTGAGCGTCAATCAGTAGATGAGCCAGTACAAACTGGTTATAAATCTGTTGATGCTATGATTCCAGTTGGTCGTGGACAGCGCGAGCTTATCATCGGTGACCGTCAAACCGGTAAAACAGCACTTGCTATCGATGCCATCATCAATCAAAAAGGCACAGGCGTTAAATGCGTTTACGTAGCGATTGGTCAAAAAGCATCTACTATTGCTAACGTAGTGCGTAAATTAGAAGAGCACGGCGCAATGGAGCACACAATTATTGTTGCTGCTTCTGCATCAGAATCGGCGGCTTTACAATATCTAGCACCTTACTCTGGTTGCACCATGGGAGAGTACTTCCGTGACCGTGGTGAAGATGCATTGATTGTTTATGATGATTTGTCTAAGCAAGCTGTAGCGTATCGACAGGTTTCTCTATTATTGCGTCGTCCTCCTGGTCGTGAAGCTTATCCTGGTGACGTTTTCTATTTGCATTCACGTCTTCTAGAACGTGCAGCACGTGTAAATTCAAACTACGTAGAAAAATACACGAATGGTGAAGTGAAAGGTAAAACCGGTTCATTAACCGCACTACCAATTATTGAAACCCAAGCGGGTGACGTTTCTGCGTTCGTACCAACCAACGTAATTTCTATTACTGATGGTCAAATCTTCCTTGAAACTGATTTGTTTAACGCTGGTATTCGCCCAGCAGTTAATGCCGGTATTTCAGTGTCTCGAGTAGGTGGTGCTGCACAAACTAAAATTATTAAAAAGCTAGGTGGTGGTATTCGTTTAGCCTTGGCACAGTATCGTGAATTAGCAGCGTTTTCACAGTTTGCATCTGATTTAGATGAAGCGACCCGAGCGCAACTTGAGCATGGTCAACGTGTTACAGAATTAATGAAACAAAATCAGTATGCACCACTTTCGGTTGCCGAAATGGCAGTTTCTTTGTTCTCAGCGGAAAAGGGTTACCTTAAAGATGTTGAATTGAACAAAGTTCTAGACTTCGAATCAGCACTTCACTCATATATGGCTTCAGAGCACGGAGCTTTGATGGATATGATTAATGAAAGTGGTAACTACAACGACGATATCGAAAGCCAGCTTAAAGGTGCCTTTGAAAACTTCAAGGCAACACAAACCTGGTAATAAGACAGCCCTGATGAATACATCGGGGTTCGTCGTAGATTAATCGGAGAAAGTTTCATGGCAAGCGGAAAAGAGATTAAAGGTAAGATTGGGAGTATTAAGAACACCCAAAAAATTACCAGCGCAATGGAGATGGTTGCCGCGTCGAAGATGAAAAAGGCGCAAGATCGTATGGCATCCGGCCGTCCCTATGCCGACAGTATGAAAAAGGTTATTGGACATATAGCAAACGGTAATCTTGATTATCGTCATCCATTCTTGGTTGAACGCCCAGTTAAAAACGTGGGTTTTATTGTTATTTCTACCGACCGTGGTTTGTGTGGTGGCCTTAATACTAATGAGTTTAAGTTAGTATCTGAGCATATTCGTGCTTACCAAAAGGAAGAGAAAGGTTTGTTTTTTGCCGCTTTAGGCGCAAAAGCTGTAAGTTTCTTTTCTCGCTTTGGCGGTAACGTCATGGCAGCAGAGTCAGGCCTAGGCGACAAACCAAGCCTAAGTTCAGTTATTGGTACTGTTCGCGTTATGCTAGATGCATATGAGAACGGTGATTTAGATAAGATCTACCTAGTGAACAATCACTTTGTAAATACGATGACCCAACAGCCTGTAGTGTCGCAGTTGTTACCTTTGCCGAAAGACGAAGATACACAGCGTGCACATAGCTGGGATTATATTTACGAACCTGATGCTGAAGAGATTCTGGATGCCCTACTTGCCAGATATATCGAAACAGTGGTTTATCAAGGCGTAGTAGAAAATGTAGCATCTGAACAAGCTGCGCGTATGGTGGCAATGAAATCTGCGACTGATAACGCTGGTAACCTCATCGATGACTTGCAACTGGTATACAACAAGGCACGCCAAGCTGCAATCACACAAGAAATCAGTGAGATTGTGAGTGGTGCAGCGGCAGTTTAATCTGACTGCGTGCCATTAAGTTAAGAATATTATTAAGTTTAAGAGGACAAATTATGAGTCAAGGTAAGGTCGTCCAAATCATTGGCGCGGTAGTGGATATTGAGTTTCCACAAGATTCCGTACCTCGTGTATATGACGCACTAAAAGTGACTGAAGGTGATTTAGTAGGCCTAGTGTTAGAAGTACAACAGCAGCTTGGTGGCGGCGTTGTGCGAACTATCGCAATGGGAACTACAGATGGCTTACGTCGTAATCTAATGGTAGAGAATACAGGCGCTCCAATTCAGGTTCCAGTAGGAACTGCGACACTAGGTCGTATTATGGATGTGCTAGGAAACCCTATCGACGAAGCAGGCCCAATCGGTGAAGAAGAGCGCATGTCTATTCACCGTGAAGCACCAAGCTACGAAGACCAATCTAGTTCATTAGAGCTACTCGAAACAGGTATCAAAGTAATTGACTTGGTCTGCCCGTTTGCAAAAGGTGGTAAAGTTGGTTTGTTTGGTGGTGCTGGTGTTGGTAAAACTGTAAACATGATGGAGTTGATTCGTAACATCGCAATCGAGCATAGTGGATATTCAGTTTTTGCCGGGGTTGGTGAACGTACTCGTGAAGGTAATGATTTCTACCATGAAATGAACGAATCGAACGTTCTTGATAAGGTATCACTTGTATACGGTCAAATGAATGAGCCTCCAGGTAACCGCTTACGTGTTGCTTTGACAGGTCTTACCATGGCTGAAAAATTCCGTGATGAAGGTCGTGATGTATTGTTCTTCGTTGATAACATCTATCGATATACACTAGCAGGAACAGAAGTATCTGCACTCCTAGGTCGTATGCCTTCAGCGGTTGGTTATCAACCTACACTTGCTGAAGAGATGGGCGTATTACAAGAGCGCATTACTTCTACCAAGACTGGTTCAATCACTTCAATCCAAGCGGTATACGTACCAGCGGATGATTTAACGGATCCGTCACCGGCTACAACATTTGCTCACTTAGACGCAACGGTTGTACTGTCTCGTGACATCGCATCTTTAGGTATTTATCCTGCGGTTGACCCACTTGATTCTACTTCACGTCAACTTGATCCACTTGTTATTGGACAAGAGCACTATGACACAGCACGTGGCGTTCAGACGGTGCTGCAGCGTTATAAAGAGCTTAAAGACATTATTGCAATTTTGGGTATGGATGAATTATCTGAAGAAGATAAGCTTGCAGTATCGCGTGCTCGAAAGATTCAGCGTTTCTTATCTCAACCATTCTTCGTTGCAGAAGTATTTACTGGTTCACCAGGTAAGTATGTGTCATTAAAAGATACCATTGCTGGCTTTAAAGGTATCCTTGAAGGCGAATTTGATCACTTACCAGAACAAGCGTTTTATATGGTAGGTTCGATTGAAGAAGCCGCAGAGAAAGCGAAGAAGTAATCACTGAAATAGGGTTAGCGGTTTAGCTAGCCCATTTCAATTGAGGAGATCCAACATGGCAATGACCGTGCATCTAGATGTAGTGAGTGCTGAAACTGAGATATTTACGGGTTTAATTCAACACGTACAGGTCACTGGTAGTGAGGGTGAGCTAGGTATATTCCCAGGACACGCACCATTAATTACCGGCATTCAACCTGGAATGGTTCGCGTAGTTAAGCAATTTGGCGAAGAAGAGCTGATCTATGTAGCCGGTGGAGTACTAGAGGTTCAACCTGGTCACATTACCGTACTTGCAGATACAGCCGTTCGCGCAGAAGACTTAGATGAAGCCGCTGCTTCTGAAGCTAAAAAACATGCCGAAGAAAAAATGGCGAGTTCTGGCGGAGACTTTGATTATGCTGAAGCAGCTATTGAACTCGCAGAAGCAATTGCTCAACTTCGCTTAATTCAAAAATTACGTAAGTAATTAAGATTTGTTAGACAAACTTTGAAACCCAGCTTCGGCTGGGTTTTTTTCTTTTTAAGTTTTAAATACACTATTCAGCATTCCTGCTTAATTCGTCATTTAGCAGTATTTCTTTTGAATACGACACACTTCATCCAAACCTCCGTCACCAGCATAATGCTAGTCACGTAAAAAAACGTATACTATCTTTATTATAGCGTCCTTGCCTTGCAACTATAAATGCTTAGGAGTTAGGCTTACTTGAAGGAGATTTTATGAGTAATGATAGTTTTCACACTAAACGACAATTAAGCATCAATGGCGAAGCCTACGATATTTTTGACCTCACAAGACTTCCAAAACATGAGGCAGTAGCCAAGCTGCCCTTTTCTCTTAAAATTTTACTAGAAAATTTACTACGTAATGAAGATAGCCATCATGTCAGCGCTCAAGATATAGAGGCCTTATGTAAATGGGATCCGAAGGCTAAATCCGTGGAACAAATTGCGTTTACTCCCGCTCGTGTGGTGCTTCAAGATTTTACCGGCGTACCGGCGATAGTTGACTTGGCGGCCATGCGGGACGCCGTTGTTAAGCTAGGTGGGAAAGCATCGGCGATCAATCCCCAAGTACCTGTGGATTTAGTGATTGACCACTCTGTAATGGTAGATCATTTTGGCAACCCAGACTCACTTGAACTTAACACAAAGCTTGAATTTGAGCGCAATCAAGAGCGCTACCAATTTTTAAGGTGGGGACAAAAAGCATTTTCTAACTTTCGTGTTGTGCCACCAGGCACCGGTATAGTGCACCAAGTCAATCTTGAGTATTTAGCCAGTGTTGTGATGCACGGCGAGAATCAAGGCCAGAAGTGTCTATACCCAGACACACTAGTAGGCACAGATTCACACACAACCATGATTAACGGCCTGGGGGTGTTAGGCTGGGGCGTTGGTGGGATAGAAGCAGAGGCTGCGATGTTGGGCCAACCAATAAGTATGCTACTCCCCGAAGTGGTAGGCTTCAAACTAAGTGGAAAACTTTCAGAGGGTGCAACCGCTACTGATTTAGTACTTACTGTTACACAAATGCTGAGAGAAAAGGGTGTAGTCGGGAAATTTGTAGAGTTTTACGGTGATGGTTTAAGTAATCTTCCCCTGGCAGACCGTGCCACCATCGCAAACATGGCCCCAGAGTATGGCGCCACATGTGGCATCTTTCCAATCGACCAAGAGACCCTTAACTATATGCATCTCAGTGGTCGAGAGCAATCTCAAATTGATGTTGTTGAGGCATACGCCAAGGCGCAAGGATTTTGGCGAGAAGATGGACAAGCCGACGCAGAATATAGCGATGTTTTAGAATTAAATATGGCGAAGGTAGTACCCAGTATTGCGGGTCCTAAGCGTCCACAAGACCGAATATCCTTAACAGATGCCAAACGTGAATTTGTTAAACACATGCAAATATTGGGTGTTGAGCTGGAAGATGAATCTGTATCGCGATTTGCTGATGAAGGCGGTGAAGGTGCGCCAGGTGGAGCAACTCTACAAAGTGAGGTGAAAGTAGAGATTGATGCAGCACAGCACAGTTTAAAACATGGCGATGTAGTCATCGCCGCTATCACTTCATGCACCAATACATCAAATCCTGCAGTTATGTTAGCAGCAGGTTTAGTTGCTCAGAAAGCTCTTAAGAAGGGCTTGAAAACTAAGCCGTGGGTGAAAACGTCGTTGGCACCTGGGTCGCAGGTTGTGCCAGCCTATCTCGAAAAAGCCGGATTGTTAGACTCATTAAATGAATTAGGATTTGATGTAGTTGGCTTTGGATGTACCACATGTATCGGTAACTCAGGCCCCTTACCTGATGTGATTAGTGAGGCTATTCAAAAAGGTAAACTAACTGCCTGCTCCGTATTATCCGGTAATCGTAATTTTGAAGGCCGAATTCATCAAGATGTGCGCGCTAATTATTTAGCTTCCCCACCCCTAGTGGTTGCATATGCGCTTGCTGGAAGTATGACGACTGATATATTTAAAGAACCACTGGGCTTTGATAGCGATAACAAACCAGTATATTTAAAAGATATCTGGCCAACACAAGCAGAAATAAGCGATCTAATTGCAACTTCGCTTTCTGCAGACATGTACCAAAGTCGCTATAAAGATGTTTTTGAAGGTACAGAGCAATGGAAATCGCTGCCTGTGCCGGAGGGCGAAACTTATAGCTGGCCTGAATCGACCTACGTTAAAAACCCACCCTATTTTGAAGGCATGTCCAATACCTTAGATGCTCTACCATCGTTAGAAAATGCTAGATGCTTAGTGAAAGTAGGTGACTCTATTACTACAGACCATATCTCTCCTGCTGGGGCGATTGATAAATCGAGTCCAGTTGGTGAATACTTGCGTCATAATGGAGTTGAGGAAAGTGCGTTTAATAGTTTAGGCTCTCGTCGCGGGAATCATGAAGTTATGATGCGAGGTACCTTCGGAAACGTAAGATTGCGCAATCAGCTAGCACCCGGGACAGAAGGTGGTTTTACTCATTATTTTCCTAAAGATGAAGTCACAAGTATTTACCAAGCTGCCATGGATTATCAAAAGACATCGACGCCATTAGTAGTATTGGCTGGAAAAGAATATGGTACGGGTTCGTCGCGTGACTGGGCAGCCAAAGGAACTAAATTACTAGGGATTCAGGTTGTTTTAGCGCAGAGTTACGAACGTATTCATCGCTCTAATTTAGTAGGTTTTGGCGTATTACCTCTCGAATTCATGCCCGATGAAAGCGCTGATTCCCATGGGCTTACCGGTGAAGAAAGTTTTAGTTTTGGCTCTTTAGATGAAAGACCGAGAACAATACAGGTTAAGGTTGAGAAACCTGATGGAAAATGTTTTGAATTTGAGGCTAAAGTACGCATTGATACTGCCAGCGAGTGGGAATATTACCAGCACGGCGGAATCTTGCATTACGTGTTACGTAATCTGGCCTCTGCATAACGTTTATTTAAAGAAGAGTTGCAAGCGTCAGGGCTTGCAACTCTTGCTAAAGCCAGCATACTTGTTCGGGCGTATTGGCCTTTGCCGTATGATTTTGCGGTAATAAAATACTAATTTTTATAGGATAGGTATGACATCAAACTTAAACGTCGTCTTTAAAGCCGCCCGTCCAAAGTTTTTAATATTAGCCCCTATTTGCGTATTTGTTGCAATTGCTGGCGTACATTACAAAGGTCTTGAAATAGACATGGCGCTTGCAGTCAGTTGTGTCCTTGTAGCATTGCTAGCGCATATGAGCGTTAACTTGCTTAATGAGCATCATGACGCCCTTAGCGGGCTCGATGATATTACCCAAAGAACGCCGTTCAGTGGTGGCAGCGGAGCCTTGCAGTCCGCTCCTAATGCTTTAATGTGGGTTCGCAACGCAGGGTGGGCAACGGTTCTTCTAACATGCCTAGTGGGTTTGTATATAGTCTTAAAAGTGCAGCTATGGTTATCTATTCTAGGCTTTGTTGGCCTTGCCATTGTTGTACTTTATACTCCATTTTTAAATAAATCGCCGTGGCTTTGTTTAGTCTCCCCGGGTTTGGCCTTCGGTTTTTTAATGATCAACGGGACTTATATTGCCCTGACGGGTTCATTTGACACTTTTGCCTTGCTGATTAGTGTCTCTGTATTCTGTTTAGTCAATAATCTATTACTGTTAAATCAATTTCCCGACGCCCATGCAGACAAGAGTGTTGGTCGTAATCACTTTGTAATTGCCAAAGGTTATAAAAAAGCCTCTCTTGCTTATCTTGGATTCGCGGTTTTGTGTTATTTGTGGGTAATGTTATTAATAGTAAAAGATGTTCTGCCTATTTGGGCATTAGCAGTGTGTCTTGGTTTGCCTTTAAGTATTTTGATTTCATTTAGGGCCAGTCAATTTGAGCTCGCTAGACTCCATGGCCTGTTACCCTTTATGGCTATGAATGTTGCGATAACATTACTGCTGCCAAGCACCCTGGCTTTGGTCATGTTTGTGAGCTAAATGGAGATGCTGAGTACTTATAAATTGGCACATAAATCCTAATAAACGAAAAACGCTTTTTCTTTAAGAGAGTGCGATTACTTCAGGGTGATATAGGAATTCATTTAACTCATCTTGGGCATTAGGAAAAAGCATGCGATGCTTATTCAATGCATCTATTGCCCCCTGTATTTCTTTCATAGCTGCGGAGGGTTGGGCTTCTGCTATTGTTGTTCCAGCTATTTTTTGACGCAATAAATCCATATCTATTTTTTTGCCAGGACAAGACTTAGATGTCTTATATTGGCCATCTAATTTGCCCTGCTTAACCAGCAGGTTTAGCTCTCTATGACCAATTACATTGGAAATTGGAATGTCAAAAGAGCTCATTAACTGATTAACTAATGTGTTTAGACTTTCACTTTGCTTTTGAGTGAAGACTTCTTCATCGCCATGGCCAATACAGCAAATACCAAGTGAGCGACCATTTATACCGTAAGCATGAGCACCTGAGACATTATCGGGCCTACCCTTTTCCACTGTACCATCGGCCTTCTTGCTGTGTTTATCGTTTAAAATAACATAGTGATAACCAATGCCGTTCCAGCCTTTGTCTCGATGCCAGCGGTCAATCATATCTTTGTCGCAGTTGTTACCTGAAAAGGCAGCGGTATGAATAACAATATATTCAGGGGTCATTGTATTGAGCTCTTATTAGATTGATAGTTTGAAAGATAGCTCAATTTTTGAACAATGCACACATCTTTATGTATTGATGTTTGCATTTATGTTGATGGAATGATGTTATAGATGACTCTCGTACTTGCGGTGTATTGCAAGTTCATCGACATCACGGAATCAGATACCATGCTACAAAATATTCAAACTTTCTTTAAACCCATACTGATTTCATTGGTGTTTATTTTCTTAGCATTTGGTGCTCTCGACTTTTTGTGGTTAGGTATTATTGCGGCCGATTGGTATCAAACTGAAATGGCAGGCTTGCTCCGAGATCCTTTTATTACATGGCCATGGTTGGTATTTTACGTGATGTATGGTTTTGTTACGTTTGTACTAACGGTTGTACCAAATAGAGAAAAGCCATGGTACTACGCAAGCATCGACGGCGCCCTATTAGGCTTGGCAAGCTATGGTGCTTATAATCTTACCAATTATAGTATTCTAGAGGGTTTCACTTTAAAGATTATGTTCATCGATTGGTGTTGGGGTATTTGTCTTACCGCTACTTCAGCCACCGCCGGTTGGGTTGGCTTTCAGCTATTGCGCAAAGGGTCTTAATAGAAACTTTATAAAAAAATGTCATGGTGACCGAAGAAGTCACCATGACATTTTAGCTATTATTTTATTGTTGCTTTTCGCTAGTTGCCGGTTGTCCATAAAGCGGTGAACGTGGACCGTGTAGCAATCCATTATGTCCTTTAGAGGACAATAGCCTTTGTGATGCAATAGCTGAAATATCAAAACCTCTGTCGGTAACGGTTTCAACAATTTGATTAATGACTGCCTCAACTAACATGCCAGCAAGTCCACCACCACTATTCCCGCGGGTCTCTGCGCTTGATGCACTTGCAATATCTTGCCAAAGCACTATGCCCGTCCTTAAGTCAACGAGCGTAGCGGACACACTTACGACAGTGTCACTAGAAATTACAACATAGCTAGTACCGTACTCTTCAATAGAAATATACAGTGCGGTATCAGCGCCAAAAATTTCATTTAGCTTCTGTATGGGTACTGCGTGAATGTCACTTGCCTCAGTTAAACCATTTGCTCTGAAAGTTTGGTCTACGAGCGCCACAGGAAATACGTAAAAGCCCGATTCCGCAATTGGTGCAATGATTTGTGACATTACCGAATATGGCGCGATGACCTCTGCAGAGTTGTTAAGCGGCGGTAAAACTACGATTGAATGCGGGTCAGCATCTCTAAAGGCCGAGTAATCGTGCGCCGGTGGCATGCTTACACAACCAGTAATGAAAGCTATCACAAATAATACTAAGGTGACTTTAATATGCTTCATATTGCGTCTCCTACGCTACTTTGAATTAAAAAGTCGATATAAGCTGACGACTCAGGGAACAAGGCTTTCTCTAATTCAAAATGAGATAGGCCTTGGTCATTGTTACCCGTTTCAAAATACAGCATGCCTAAATGAGCGTGTAAACCAGGTGCTACCGGCTTGCTTTTGGCACTTGCCTGTTCGATGATTTGGTTTAAAGCATCAATTTGCTCGGTAATAGTCGCTCCGTCACCTTTAAAATAGCTGTATACCGTTGGTTGATAAGCGCCATAATAGTAAGTTGGTTGGACCGGTGTAACGCAGCCAGCTAGTAAAAATGTCGCACTAAGTACGATCACTAGTGTTTTCATGTTAAAACTCCTTTTATATTTTCCATTGACCATTTTCAATACCTTCAACTAGCTTGTTAACAGCCTCCCTTACAGCTAAATCGAGTACCTTACCGTTTAAGGTAGAGTCGTAGCTTGCGGTACTACCGAAACCAATCACTTCACGCTCAGATAAGCTGTACTCGCCAGCACCTTGAACTGAATAAACAAGTTCTGAGGTAGTAACATCAACAATGTTAAGAGTGACTTCAGCGTAAGCAATTTGTGATTTACCTTTTCCTAGTAAACCGAATAGTTGCTTGTCACCAATGTTTTTGCGACCAAACTCGGTTACATCTCCAGTCACAACATATTTGGCTCCAACTAAGTTTTGTTGGGCGCGGGAAAGTGCTGCTTCGTCAGCAAGCATCTGCATGTTGTCGCGGTCAAGCACGGTGAAACGATTGGTTTGCTGCATATGCCCCATAAGAGTTGTCTTCGCTTGATTACCTAGACGGTCAACACCTGTTGAAAAAATACCATTTTGAAAGTTTGAACGGTTTACGAACTGGCCTACAGCAATTTTACTCTTTACACCACTATAAGCCGTGTTAAAGCTTTCTACTTTAGGTGTTTCAATCACTTTTGAAGTAGTAGTGGCGCATCCGGTTATAAAGATAAGTATGGACGCAATTGTCAAAGCGAACAGGGATGTTTTATTTGTTAAAAGTTTCATATAGTTGTCCATTAAACATAAGGTAATGTAGATATAATTTTTTACGTGCGAGAGACTATGGAGGGCATTGGTAAAAGCAAATCCATTTTGAATTGATCTTAAACGTCGAAATCCTTTCTCGTAATAATGTTATAACGCATTTTGCTTCTTACTGACAAGTAATTAATACTAAGGTCTAGGAATTAAGTACCTCGCTTTTAAAAGAGGGCTTTACTCTGAAAGTATTTATCCATTTCTCTATTTAAAGAAGATACAACACATGCAAATTTATCAAGTTGACGCTTTCGCCTCTCGTATGTTTGAAGGTAACCCAGCAGCAGTGGTGCCGCTAGATAATTGGTTAGATGATGACTTAATGCAGCGTATTGCGCAGGAAAATAACTTAGCAGAAACCGCATTTTTTATTCCGCAAGCGCAAAAAAACACTTATCACCTTCGATGGTTTACACCTACACATGAAGTAAAACTATGTGGTCATGCAACATTAGCAAGTGCCCATGTATTGTTTAACGAGCTACACGTCAAAGGTTCTACTTTACGCTTTGACACCTTATCAGGGCCCTTATTAGTAAGCCAACAAAGCGGCCTTTACACAATGGACTTTCCTTCTCAAGCCCCACTACCTTGCAGTTTTACTGATGCTTTAAAGCAGGGTTTGGGTGATGTGGCTCCCTTAGCATGCTTACAAAGTGAAGATTATATTGTGGTATTAGAGAATGAAGAGGCGGTTCGGTCTGTTAAGCCTGATTTTGTAGCGTTAATGCAAGCGCAGTTACGCGGCGTAATTGTGACCGCACGATGCCACACCCAATATGATTTCGTAGCACGCTTCTTTGGTCCAAAAGTAGGCGTCCCAGAAGACTCAGTAACCGGCTCAGCCTATACTCAATTAACACCTTATTGGGCAAAACAACTTAACAAAGACACTATGACTGCAAGACAAGTGGCGGCGCGCGGCGGCGATTTAAAACTACGCTTAGAGGCAGAGCGTGTTTACATAGGCGGTAGTGCGGTGACATATATGAGGGGTGAACTGAATCTATAGCCAAGGAAACAATACTATGTTTTACAAAAGTATTGCGCAATGATCTTGCCCAAGCCAAGCGTGCATAGGTACACTAAGCTTAATAAATATCAGAAGATTAAAAGAAACCGCGTACTTATGAACTTTGCCGATGCCAATATGTACCTCGTAATTGCCGTTACCATGTCGGGCGCAATCGGGATAACTCTATTTTTTGTGGGCAGTTTAATCACTATTGCCGCGGCCTTTGCTAATGACGACAAAGTTTTTGCTATTGTCTGCATTGTCTTTTTACCTCTAACTACAGTGTATTGCTTAATGAATCTTAAGCATACGCGCTACCCAGCCAAATATGTATTTTCTGGCTTATTGTTACTGGGTACTACACTGGTCTTAAGTATGTGGATATTATGAGAACTGTAATAACAAGCCATCACCTTTTACGCTTTTGTGTCGCTTTAATATTGAGCATCTCATTCTTTGCTAATGCTGAGTGGCATGAGCGAAGCGAAGGGATAATGGGTACCAATATTCGTGCAGAAGTGTGGCATGAAGATCCCGCAGAGGGAGAACGAGCCTTAGATACTGTAATGCAGGAAATGGAGCGCATCAATCAACTAATGAGCACTTACATTGAAAGCAGCGAGCTGTCGATGATCAATCGCGAGGCGACTAAAAAAGCGGTAGTAGTCAGTGAAGAGATGTTTAGTCTTTTGGCGCTCTCGCTTGAATTGTCTGAACTAACTGAAGGCGCTTTTGATATTACTTTTGCCAGTGTTGGTTATTTATATGACTACCGCGATAAGCAACGTCCAGATGAACAGGCTATTGCGCCTTTACTCGAAGCGATTAATTACAAGCACATCGTATTAGATGAACAAAAACAAAGTGTATTTTTTGCTCATCCTAAAGTAAGAATCGACTTAGGCGGCATTGCTAAAGGTTATGCAGTAGACAATGCAATTGAAGCCTTAGCCGAGATGGGCCTTAAGCATGCTTTAGTCACTGCCGGAGGCGACACTCGCTTACTCGGGGATCGTCGTGGTAAGCCTTGGATAGTGGGTATTCGCGACCCGCGGAATCGAGATAAACAAGCAGTGGTGCTGCCACTTGCAGAATCAGCCATGTCTACATCGGGTGATTATGAGCGCTATTTTGAGGAAGATGGTAAGCGTTACCATCATATTTTATCACCAAAAACTGGCACCTCATCTTACGAGGTGCAGTCAGTCTCTATTATTGGTCCTTTGTCAGTTTACAATGACGCCTTGTCTACCGCGGTCTTTGTAATGGGACTCGAGCGTGGTATTGGCTTAATCAATTCGCTGTCACAATTTGAAGCGATTGTGATGGATAACAATCGCAGAATGCACTATTCAGCGGGCTTAGGACAATAGCTAATAAACACGTTATTGATTGCTTGACGGTGCCGTTTTAGGTCCAACAACATGCCATTGAGTTTGGCGCCCACCTAAGTAAATAACTCGCTCACCGTCAAATATGGCGCCTTGTTCAAGCTTTATCCGCAGTCCTTGGCCGTTCCACAGGGCTAATTCATGGCGAATATTCCCTTCTATTGCGTAAGCGGTATTTGCATAAAGAGGCCAGTCGCCGCGCACCGGAGTTTCGCCTTGGTTATCCCACATACCAATAGTGGGCCCAGGCGCATGACCAAAGAAGCCAATAGGATGAGTATAGGTACTACCATCAATCTCCGCAGAAGCATCTTTACGCTGAGTGGCTGCTAAAATCTCGTTGCCAGTTAGGCCAGTTTTAAACGAGCTTGTGAGATGGTCTTGCCATTGATTGCCTATCGCGAGTGCTTCTTTGAATTCTTGCGGTATCTCTGATTCACCGGGTTTTAGCACATAGCCCATCTCTTGAGTATCGGTGCATAGTTTTAAATAGCATATACCTATGTCGGTATGTATTACGTCACCGGGTAAAATCACACCACTATTTGCACAAAAGGGATTATCCTTGGCACACTCAATTCCTTCGCGTTGATAATTTACATAAGGCATAAACCAAACCGGTAAATCTAGCTCATGAAAACGTTGACGAATAAACCAAGCGACATCTTCAGTGCTTGTGACTCCTGGTGTAATGACTTTAGATGAAAAAGCTTCTGCAATGACCGAGCGCGCAAGTTGAAATACATGAGGATATACCGCGCGCTCTTCTTTACTGCGAGTTTCTACCCAACGCACCACCAACTCTTCTGCAGAAACTAAGCGTGGTTGAATATTATCGGGTAAGACCTCAATTAGGCGAGTGTGTAAACCTTTGCTTAGACCATCGGCCACGGGCCAATGACGCGATGTATTGATGCCAATGCGCTCGGGATCTAATTCAGTAATAAGTTCACCCAAGGCTTGCCACTGCTCGTCAAGATCGCCGCCAGACCAGACTGACCTGTAAGGTGCTCCAAAAGGATAAGTGTTGACCGAAAGTGCATCTACCGTACCGTCGTCTTTAAGATGATAGAGCAACATGGTGGTGCGCCTTGCTGCGAATACCGGTTGTGGCACAAGTGAGAAAAATACAGGGTCTTCAGCGTATTCTCTTGCCATAACCAACCAGAGGTCGATATTTGTTTCACTCATCAACTGTGGTAATAACTGCTCTATGCGTTGGTTCATCATGCGATTTTCAGGCTCTACTCGAGCACGTTGCTCAAGCACGGCAGCGGCAGCAGGAGCATCAATCTGCCCACTCGCTGCTGCCGATGTTGAAAGCGCAATAGTGCCGAACAAAGACAAAACTAGCGCAACCGCGCTGAATAAAACAATACTTAGTGCAGATAGAATATTTTTCATTGTTATCTCTTATAAGTGGACAGTCACTAACCTTAGCAAAGCGACTTGGCAGCGTATTTTGCAAACTCTAATGTAGGACAATAAACTATCAACTTGTGCCTCGCAAGCTCATAGCCTGTTGCCTCCCTTTAGTATGTGCTTTACTCTACTTATAATTATGCACACACATCGGAACATTTGATGGCCTCATTTCAAGAACTCTTAGCCTGTCCGCGCTGTGGTGCAGCGCCCTTGCTTTTAGCAGAGCAAGAGTATGCTTGTAAATCGTGTAAAAACGCCTTTCCATTATTAAGCGGTATACCGTGTTTATTCCCAGAACCAAGCTTTTCTCTAAGTGAATGGCGAGAGCGACTACATCGCGTGGTAGTGCAATTTGAACACGATGCAAAAACGATTCAACAAGAGCTCAAACAGCCTAAGCTTCTGCCCGCCACTAAGCTGCGTTTGCAGCATATGTCTGATAGTTATCTTGACCAGATTAAACGTTTATATACGATATTATCACCGCTCGGTTTAAGCCAACAAGAGGCATCGTTTGAGACCGCGATGGCCTTACGTACACAGTTGCCGCAAAACCAAGGATTAACAAGCTACTATGCCAATATGCATCGCGATTGGAGTTGGGGAGATGAAGAAAATGCACTATCCCTTGAGCAAATTCGCCAAGCTTCAGGTGAACATGGGCTTGGTTCCACGCTTGTATTAGGTGCAGGAGCCTGCCGGTTGGCCTACGATGTCCATCAAAGTTTAAAGCCAGATATAAGTATTGCCCTTGATATTAATCCACTATTACTGTTGTCGGCTCAGCAAATCACTAATGGACAGCAAGTGGGGCTTTATGAGTTCCCGATTGCCCCGAAGAGCATTAAAGACAACGCCTTATTACGACACTTAAAAGCGCCAAAAAAGGTCAGCGATAACTTTTACTATGTCCTTGCTGATGCTCTGCACCCGCCGTTTGTGAAAGAGAGTTTTGATACCATTATCACACCTTGGTTACTCGATATTTTACCAGAAGACTTTCGCACCTTTGCTTCACGAGTGAATAGACTATTAAAACCAGGAGGTAAATGGATTAACTTTGGTTCATTGTCGTTCGCTAACGAAAGTTTAAGTACTTGTTATAGTCTCGAAGAGGTGAGCGGAATATGCGAGCAGTCAGGTTTTGCTGAGTTTACGTCCCATGAGCTGGTTATGCCTTATATGCAATCACCTGCTAGTCGTCATGGACGCATTGAACAAGTGATAACGTTTTCAACCATTAAGCGAAAAAGTAGTGCGAGGCCAAAACGTTATGAAGCTTTACCAGAGTGGATTGCTAAAGCGAATAGCCCAGTGCCAAACTTACAGTCTTTTCAGGTACAGACCATGTCGACGCGCATTCATGCGTTCATTATGAGTTTGATTGATGGTAAGCGTTCGATAAAAGACATGGCGATTATTCTTGAACAGCAACGCTTAATGCCTCGCCATGAGGCAGAGCCTGCCATACAGTCATTTTTAACCAAGATGTATGAAGACAAACTGCGTAATCCTAGTTTTTAGCGTGTATGTCGTGCGACGTTAATAAAGTTTGATATCTTTTAACGCTCGCATCTAACTTATTCCCTCATGGGCGTTATTTTCCCGTTAGAAATAATGGTGTTTTAGGCGGCAATCAGGCCCATAGCAGACATAACGTGCGATGTATTTGACGGGTTCTTTTGTGCCAAAACCGGCCAGTCAACTTATCGCCGGAATGGGCGGAAAGCCGCCCTAAGCAGTTTTCCACTTTCACAAGCAAAAACCACCTAATGACCAGTCGAAAACTCTACAAACGTTTGTCATCCTATTATCCAAATCGCGCAATCGAGGATGATAATGGTATTGGCAATTCAGCAAACGGCGAAATACAAACGCCATCGACCGGAAAACACCTTGCTGTACCAATTGGTGGAGCGGCATTACCCAGAGTTTAAAGAAGCCTTATCAGAACAGGATAAACAACTTCCAAAGTTTGTTGAGCGTGAGTGTGATGACTTTTTGCGTTGTGGTCGCTTAGAGCATGGATTTTTGCGAGTGGTATGTGGTGATTGCAAACATGAGAAACTGGTCGCATTCAGTTGCAAGCGCAGAGGTTTTTGCCCTAGCTGTGGTGCTAGAAGAATGGCTGAAAGCGCAGCGCTTTTAGTTGATGACGTATTACAAGGTTACCCAATTCGTCAGTGGGTTTTAAGCCTGCCTATTCCCTTGCGATTACTACTGGCTCGATATCCAAACGAATTGAGTAAAGTCATGGGTATTATTCACCGAGCCATCTCCACACACATTGTTAACCGAGCTGGCTTTTCCAACAAGCAAGCAAAGACGGGAGCAGTGACGCTTATTCAACGCTTTGGCAGTGCACTTAATCTAAACATCCACTTCCATATGCTATTTCTCGAAGGTGCGATTAGCGGAAATGCTTGGGGCGGGACATCGTTCACTCGCATCAAGGCACCATCGCATAACGATATGGTCGAACTCGTGCACACCATCAGCCATCGCATCGCTAAGTATTTAGAGAAAGTCGGCCTAGTTCAGCGCGACATGGAAAATAGCTACCTGAATTTGCCCATCGATGATGAAGATAGTTTGCTGCAGTTGCAGGGTGCATCTGTCAGCTACCGTATTGCTATGGGACCACAACAAGGGCAGAAGGTGTTTACGCTACAAACTTTACCTGCAAGCACCGACGGTGAATATGGGCAATTGGCCAATACCTCAGGTTTCTCTTTACATGCAGGAGTCTTCGCTAATGCAGACGAACCAGAAAAGCTAGAAAGACTCTGCCGCTACATCAGTCGTCCAGCGATTAGCGAGCAGCGCTTAAGCATGACGCAACATGGAAAAGTCCGTTATGAATTGAAGACCCCCTATCGTGATGGCACAACACATGTGTTCTTTGACCCAATTGATTTCATTGGCAAACTGATCGCTCTTATTCCGCCCCCAAGACTCAATCTCACTCGGTTTTTTGGCGTATTCGCACCTAACAGCAACTTGCGTGCACAAGTTACTGCATCGCAACGAGGAAAAAATAGCCCTAAACTCGCTAATAAAGAAGATAAGCAGTCAAATAAGCCTTACCATGCGAGGGGGATGTCTTGGGCTATGCGTCTGAAAAGAGTTTTCAACATTGATATTACCGAGTGCGAGAAATGCCAAAAGTACAATGTGACAATAATTGCGTGTATCATTGATATTATTGTTATTCAAAAAATACTGGCGCATTTAGATGAAAAGTACCCCACCTCTAAACAAACACCGCTATTACCACCTTTGCGTGCACCACCTGACGAACAGTACGCAAACGATTTC
>Ga0307981_1000343_pt1 | contig 47475 bp, 46 predicted proteins | sample OrgLakmetagen987_FD_201849 | JGI IMG/M metagenome (GOLD analysis project Ga0307981, IMG submission 201849) | Saline water microbial communities from Organic Lake, Antarctica - #987 | ecosystem: Environmental > Aquatic > Non-marine Saline and Alkaline > Saline | place: Antarctica: Organic Lake... | reverse complement strand
CCAGATCGTTGAAAACGCCCGATGCGCAATTCGGGCGCCGATCACCTATGGGCATCCAAAAGCAAAGGGCCTTCAAACATCGCCCCACGCGCCAAAACAGGGGCTTCATGAATAATTGCGGCTAACAACGCGTGGACCTCGGGCGGGTTGGCTACAGGTGGCACATTCGTCTATGTCGTAGACGAGAAAACACCGCTGGAATTCACAAGCATTTTTGGAAACGAAGCCGGATTGGTCTATCAGGGCACACTTTCGTTTGACGAACCCCCTCTTTGAACCCTGAAATGATTGGCGACGACACGGCTGGTGCAGCTGACAGCGCAGATCAATCATATTCAATCTTCGCCAACATTACCCCTTTGGCGATGTCTTAGGATTGAGACGGCAAAATCAGGGCCGCCCCCGACGCCCGGTTTGAACTGACCGTCCGACTTACGCGGTGCCACTTTAGGATATCGTTTGCCGCAGCGCTCATCAGCGTTGCGGCCCCTTTGCCATCCTCGCCCAGCCAAAGCGGCCAATCAGGCCCCCCAAGCAAAACCGGCATGCGGTGGTGTAACGCCGCCATGGCGGTGTTTGCCTGCGTCGTCACCAGCGCGCAGGTCGACTGGCGAACACCGTCCTGCCCTGTCCAGTCTTGCCAGATCGCAGCAATCGCAAGCGGAGCACCGTCTTGCCGCGTGATATACCACGGGTCACGTCCGCCTTGCCCGTCTTTTGTCCATTCATAAAACCCGGAGGCTACAACCAGCCCCCGCCGCGCCCGCACTACGTCGCGAAACGCCGGTTTTTCGGCAATGGTTTCGGCGCGAGCGTTGATCAGCAAAGGACCATCCGAGGGCTTTTTGTACCAATGCGGGATCAGCCCCCAACGCATCGCGCTCAACTTACGCCCTGTGTTCGGCGCGCTTGTCACGATATGCACAGGATCTGTCGGGCAAACGTTGTAGTTTGGCACTCGTGGCAGGTCATTGGACGGCGCTGCTGAGAAAAGTTGCGCCATCGCGTCTTGAGGGAGGGTAACTGCCATCCGACCGCACATAGATCCTCCACCACGTTAGGCGATTTGCCCGAACCATTGGCCAAACCCATGGCCTTGGGGTTGGTTTTCGGGCCAACTTAGGGTCTGATGGGCATCATGTCGATATGTGCATTGACCTGATGCATGCTACAGATTGCGTCTTTTTCTATCGCACGCAACGCCCCCGAAAGCCTTGAAAGGTCCCTTATGATCCGCCAGTTCTTGCCCATCATTATACTGTTGCTGGGTTCTTCATTCTTGATGTTTGCGGGGGGCATCAACGGCTTGATCTTGCCCGTTCGTGGCCAGGCAGAGGGGTTTTCGGCAATATCGCTGGGCTTGCTGGGGACAGGGTGGGCAGTCGGCTATGTGTCGGGATGTATTTTCACGGCAAGGCTGGTGGGGAGGGTCGGCCATATCCGCGCTTTTGGCGCGATGGCGGCCATTGCGGCCATCTCGATGTTGGGCAGCGCACTGCTGGTAACGCCCGCCGCCTGGATTGTTTTACGTGCACTGTGCGGGTTCTGCTTTGCGGGCGCTGCAATGATCGTGGAAAGCTGGCTGACCGAACAAACTGATCCATCAAGTCGCGGCAGAGTCTTCGGCGTCTATACGATGGTCAATCTGGGGGCCACCACCGCAGGCCAGTTGCTGCTGACGACAGGCGATCCGAACGGCTTCACCTTTTTCGCCATTGCCGCGATTTTTTATTGTCTGGCGCTGGTGCCCACCGCCATCAGTTCAACCAAAACTCCGGCCCCACTGGTCAACGTCAAGCTTGACCTTAAAGCGTTGTGGCGCAATTCGCCCGTGGCTGTGGTCGGCGTCATCTTCGTCGGCGTGTCAAATTCGGCTTTCGGGACATTGGCCGCAGTCTATGCTGATCGCGTGGGACTGGTGCTTGCGACAGTTGCCCTTTTTACATCAATTCCAATTCTGGTGGGCGCGTTGGCGCAAATTCCTGTTGGGTGGCTTTCGGATAAGACGGACAGGCGCAAAGTGCTGGTAGGGCTTACGGTGCTGGCTTTGGCTGCTGACGCGGCTTTTCTGGTGCTCGCGCCTGAAAGCCGCCTTATGAACCTTGCGCTGGCGGGCATTCTGGGCGGATCGATATTTGCGATGTACCCGGTGATCGTCGCCCATGCCAATGACCATGCAATGCCAGGGACTGCGATCCAGATATCGGGCGGCCTATTGCTGCTTTACGGGGTGGGCGGCATTGTCGGGCCGCTTTTGGCAGGTTGGGCGATGGCGGAGCTGGCAGACCGCGCATTGTTTTTCGTTACCGCAGGCAGCCATGTGATCGTGATCTGCTATACGATCTGGCGCATCCTGATCCGCGATGCCGTTGCGGAAGAGGATAAGAAAGACTTTCAGGTGGCTCTGGGCGGGCGCGCGACAACACCGCAAACGGCAGTCTTCTCAGAAGCCGAAAAACAGCCCTAAGCAAGACACAAAAAAAGGCGCGCCGCACAAGCAGCGCGCCTTTCATCGCAAAATACACCTTATTTCAGAGTGATGCGCCCATCGGTATAGGGTGTGTAGGCACCATTGGCGGCGATATATTCTGCTGTGACATCCGCAACATCGGGGCCATAATCATACGCATTTTCAGCTGTCTTGAACATCGCATAGCCATCACCGCCGTTGCGCACGTAGTTGTTGGACACAACGCCGTACATCTTGGGCGGATCAATCGGCACACCACCAACCATCACGTCGCTGATGCGGCTGCCGACTTCGGCGGAGGCATCAACAGCGTAGGTCATGCCAGCCACCTGTGGGAACCGGCCTGCGACCTCTTCGATCTGACTGACACCGTTCTCAAGCGCTTCGACAATCGTTGCACCAGACACCTGGAAGGTGGACAAGGTGTTCTGGAACGGCAGCACGGTCAGAACTTCACCCATTGTGACTTCGCCTGCGTCAATAGAGGCACGGATACCGCCACTGTTCTGGAACGCGATCTCGACGCCTTGATCCGCAACCCGCGCCAACATGGCGTCCGCGATCAGATTGCCCATCGGGCATTCCATCACGCGGCAAATGGCACGGTCTCCGTCGATCATTTCTGATGTTTCGGCCACGACCTTGTTGCGGATCTCGTCCAGCGGAAGCGCCAGTTCAGCGATCCGCGCGACGGTGCCTGCGTCCTCAATGACTGCCGCGTCGATTAGCACAGGCTCGCCCGACGCCTCGATGACATTGCCTTGGTCATCAAAGGTCACATTCAGCTCGCCCAGGTATTTGCCATAAGCATAGGCCTGCACGATGGCAGTTTGCTTGACCATTGTCGGATAGGCACCTTCGGCGCGGTCATTTGTGTTCGATAGCAACGTGTTGGAGTGCCCGCCCACGATCACATCCACACCGGTGGTGTTTTCAGCGACCATCTGGTCAACCTTGTAGCCAGAGTGGCTGAGCACGATAATCTTGTTCACGCCTTGCGCCGTCAGCAAATCAACCTCGCCCTGCACGGCCGCGACAGAATCGGTGAAGATCACGTTCTCACCCGGACTGGCCAGCTCGTCTGTATCTTCGGTTGTGAGGCCAATCAGGCCAATCTTTTCCCCGCCTCGTTCGATCACGGCGGATTTTGCCAGCTTGCCTGCCAACAGCGGTTCAGCCGAAATATCGGCATTCGACATCAGGATCGGAAACTCGAGCGCCGACATGAAGCCCGCAAGCACTTCGGGGCCATCGTCGAATTCGTGGTTCCCCACGGTCATGCCGTCATAGCCCAGCATGTTCATCATTTCGGCAGCCATCTGGCCTTTGTAATAGGTGTAGAACAACGAGCCTTGGAACTGGTCGCCCCCATCTACCAAGATGTAGTTATTTGTCCGTGCCTTGGCGTCTTTGATCGCGTTAACCAGACGGGCCGTGCCGCCAAAGCACTCCCCGGCGGTGTTGTCCTCGGCCGAGCATGGGCCATCATATTTGCTGATCGGCTCGAACCGGGCGTGAAAATCGTTGGTGTGCAAAATTGTAAGGCTAAAGTCGGCCTGCGCCATGCCGGCCGTCAGTGCCAAAGCGGCTGTCACCGATAGGAATCGTTTCATGGATTATCCCCCAAAGTTGAAGTTATGCCATACCGTGGCGACTGACTTGGAGCCTGTCAAAGCCCAACTAAGGGTTTGCCCCCTTGGGCTTGGGTTATATCGGCAGATTTCGGCGCTATAGCACAGGTCTTGACCGCTCGGCCGCACCAAGGCATCACAGGCACTATGTTGATATATAAAATCTTTCGAGCCGACGAATGGCAGGTGCTGCGCAAGACGGGGGTAACCCAAGGTGCGCCAATAGACATAGCTGATGGCTACGTCCATTTTTCAACCGCAAGCCAGGCTGCTGAAACCGCCGCGAAACACTTTGCAGGCGAAGCGGATTTGTTCGTTCTGGCAATCGAGATGGACCGGTTGGGCGGCGATCTGAAGTGGGAAGTGTCGCGCGGCGGTGCCGAATTTCCGCATCTGTACCGTGACCTTAAAATAGAAGATGTGGCGTGGGCTCAGCCTTTGCCGCTGAAAGACGGGTTACATCAGTTTCCCGCCGGGTTCGAAACTGAATGACGGGCCGTTGTCTCACCTTCAACCGCCTTTTGGGATAGGTCAGCATGAAGCGTCTTGCCGAACAACTGGGCCTGCGCGCCCTGCGCAAAATTGATCCCGAAGCGGCCCATGGGCTGGCCATTTCAGCACTGCGCATGGGAATGGCCGTGTCGCCGGGGCCTGTCACCTCGGATCGACTTAGGACCAGTTTGGCAGGTCTGGCCTTGCCAAATCCCGTCGGGCTAGCTGCGGGGTTTGACAAGAATGCGACAGCGGTAGCGCAACTGTCAAACGCAGGTTTTGGCTTTATCGAAGTGGGTGCTGCGACGCCCTTGCCCCAGCCCGGCAACGAAAAACCGCGTCTCTTCCGCCTGACCGAGGATCGCGCCGCAATCAATCGCTTTGGCTTCAACAACGACGGCATGCAGGCAATCTGCGACCGACTGAGCAGACGCGGCGGTGGTGTGCCTGTGGGTCTGAACCTTGGCGCCAACAAGACCAGTGCGGACAGGGCCGCAGACTTTGCCCGCGTGATGGAATTGGCACGCGATCATGTGGATTTTGCGACCGTAAACGTGTCGTCGCCCAACACGGAAAAGCTGCGCGACCTGCAAGGCAAAGCGGCGTTGTCAGCACTTCTGGCGGGCGTGATGGAAGTGCGCGGAACCACGCCTGTGTTCCTCAAGATCGCACCTGATCTCACAGATGCCGAAATTGCGGATGTCGCCGACGTCGCCAATGAGGCAGGTGTTGCCGCGATTATCGCGACGAATACCACGCTTGACCGCGACGGCCTGCAAAGCAGTCATCGTGAGCAGATGGGGGGGCTGTCGGGGGCACCTTTGTTCCTGAAATCAACCCGCGTGCTGGCGCGGCTTTCAATGCTGACGGATATTCCGCTGGTCGGCGTGGGGGGGGTTGGTTCCGCTCAGGACGCCTACGCCAAGATTTGCGCGGGTGCGACGGCGGTTCAGCTTTATACGGCACTTGTGTATGGCGGATTGTCCCTTGCGAGCGATATTGCGCACGGACTGGATCAGTTGCTGGCGCGCGATGGTTTCGCCTCTGTTGCGGAGGCGGTCGGCAGCAAACGCGAGGACTGGCTGTGATTACGGTCTGGCATAATCCGCGCTGTTCAAAATCGCGCCAAACTCTGGCCCTGATCGACGCGACCGGGCAACCGGTTTCAATACGGCGCTATCTTGAGTCCCCACCCTCGCTCAGCGAACTGGAAGCCGCACGCCAAGCGCTGGACCTGCGCCCGATTGAAATGATGCGCACAGGCGAGCGGTTGTTCAAAGAGCTTGCGCTTGGCAAGGACACCGATGACGACGATCTGATGCAGGCGATGGCAGCACATCCTATCCTGATAGAGCGGCCGATCGTGTTCAAGGACGCGCGTGCCATTATCGGCCGCCCTCCGGAAGCGGTAAAACCATTGCTTGCGGACTGAGCCGGAGTTTTCAAAAACTCCGGTCCTTTTCCTTTACAGGAAAAGGGCTATTCCGCTGCCCGCTCAAGCGCCGGATACCGCAGTCCCAGCGTGATGCCGCGGGCGATAAAACTGATCAACAATGAAATCCACAGACCATGATTGCCCAAGACTGGCATCAGGACGGCAGCACTTGCACAATAGACTATGAATGACACCGCCATCATATTTCGCATGTCCCGCGACCGTGTGGCCCCAATGAAAATCCCGTCCAACATCCAAGATGCACATCCGATCAGCGGGGCTGCAATCATGTAGGGCAAGAACACCCGCGCCTCAGCGCGCACCAAGGGTGCTGTTGTCATAAGATCAATGATCGCACCGCCGCCCAGCGCGAACCCCACCGTCATCAAGGCACAGGCAAGCAAACCCCATCCGCTGGTCAGCAAAGCCCCCCGACGCAAGATATCACGCTGCTTGGCACCCATCGCCCGCCCCACAAGCGCTTCAGCGGCAAAGGCAAAGCCATCCAGCGCATAGGCCGTGATCATCAGGAACTGCAAAAGTACCTGATTGGCCGCCAGCTTTACATCGCCCAGACCAGACCCCAGAAACAGGAATGACACGAAAATTGCCTGTAACAACAAGGACCGGATCAGGATATCGCCGTTCACCTTCATCATGTTGATCCAGCGCGGCCCATCGAACACCTGGTGCCAATCGCGCCATGCAGGGACCGCGAAAGCCGCGCGGCAGAACCACAGGCCCAGCGCTGCACCGGTCCATTCGGCAAGGAAGGTTGCAAAGGCCACACCTTCGACGCCCCAGCCCAACCCCAGTACGAACCACAGATCCAGCAGAATGTTCAGCCCGTTCATCCACACTTGAATGACCAGAACGGCACGCGTGCGTTCTTGTGCAATCAGCCAACCGGTGATCGCGTAAATCGCAATTGCTGCGGGCGCTGACCAGATGCGGATTTGCATGTAGGACCGCGCCATGCCTTCGACCTCGGCGCTTGCAGGCGACACCTGAAACGATGCCCAGAACAGCGGTATTTGCAAAAAGATGATGACCAAGCCTGCCATCGCGCCGATCAGCAGCCCCCGCGTCAACAAAGCGGCAACTTCAGCGTCATCACCATTGCCCGAGGCTTGTGCAGTCAGCCCCACTGTGCCCATGCGCAAAAAGCCAAACACCCAGTAGAGCGCCGACAGAATGATCGCCCCGATGCCCACTGCACCAATCGGTGCAGCCAGCCCCATCTGACCTACTACGCCGGTATCTACCGCACCCAGTATCGGCACCGTTGCATTCGAAATCACAATCGGGATCGCGATATTCAACACCCGGCGGTGGGTGACGACCTCGCGTGCAGACATTTGCCCTTTGGCAACAGCACTGACTTCTCCTTGCGGAATTGGGTCAGTCACGGCGTTGCGGCATCAAGAAATGTCCAGTTGCCTGGGCAAACAGCTTGGTGCGATTGTCTTGCCAAGCTTCGACATGCACAGATGCATAACGGCGGCCGGAACGGTTGATCGTAGCCCGCGCATAGGCGTCGCGCGGCAGACCGGTGCGAAGGTAATCAACCGTGAAATCAATCGTCTTGGGCAGACGTGGCATGTGTTCGTCGTCCATCTTGTCGACCTCAAGCGCACCGGATTCAAGGTCTTCCCACAGATAGGCCCAGCTAAGCGAGATGATCGTTGTCACCTCCAGAAACGAGGCCGTCACGCCGCCGTGCAATGCCGGAATAAGAGGGTTGCCGATCAGCTTGTCCGAGAACGGTAAAATTGCTGTCAGCTCGTCGCCTCGGCGTTCAAATTCGATGCCGAGAAACTTGATGTAGGGAACCCCATCGACCAACGCCCGCAGCGCCCCGTCTCGGCGTTTTTTGATGACTTGAACAGGCTCTGGCTTTGTCCGGCTCATTTTATGCCCTCCACAACGAAGGTGCCTGTGGCTGTAGCAACCGGGCTTGCGTCTTCCTCGTCTTCAGCGGTGGCACGCACGAAGGCGACCGAGCGGGTCACGTGATAGCACTCCGCCCGCGTCGTGATTTTCTGACCGGGTTTGGCGGCACGCAAATATTCGATCCGCAGGTCGATTGTTGCTGTCCCGCCTGGATTGCTGGGGTGGCTCATCACGGCCGCACCACAACACGTGTCCATCAGGGCTGAAACCGCGCCGCCATGGATGACCCCCGTACGCGGATCACCCACCAGCTTGGCATCATAAGGCATCGAGATCACCGCAACGCCGTCCTCCAGCTCTTCCAAAGACATGTTCAGCGCCTCGCTGAATGGCAATGCAGAGATAAACTGCCGCGCGACCCGCACTTTGTCTGACATAGGTCAGCCCCTTTTCCTTATCGATTGCCCCATATCAACCATGCAAGCCCCCAAGAGCAACCCTGGCTGTTGCGCTTGATCAGACTTGCGCTTAGTTTCTTGAATTGAGGAGAAAGCGATGTCCGATAAACGCCTGAGCTTTAAGGAGATGTGTGCCGAATTTGACGTAACGCCACGTACGTTGCGGTATTATGAATATATTGAACTGCTGCATCCCGAACGCGATGGCCGGTCCCGTACCTATGGACCCCGCGAAATCGCACGCATGAAGCTGATCATGCGCGGTCGTAAGTTTGGCTATTCCCTTGAAGGGATCAGGCAATGGCTTTTGATCTACGAAAAAGAGGGCACAGAAGCGCAGATGCGTGCATGGGTCAAGAGTGCGGATCGCCAGTTGATCGAACTTGCCGAGCAGCGCGCACAGTTAGATGAAGCGATGGAAGAGCTCCAGCGCCTGCGCGACGACACGGCGGACGCCCTCAAATCTATGCTATAACCAGAAAATATTTGCGGCCCGCCGCTGTTCAACCGCATCTGCCACGCGCTCCAGATCGGTTGGAAGGATGATCATCTGCGAGATCGTCTCGCATGAGTTACTTATCGCCAAATTTTAAGCAGCGTTTTCGCCACCAATCCATGCATTTTCCGCTAGCGATTCAACTTTGCAAGCGTGGAATGTAAGTTTCCAGTCATGATTTATGACTTAAAATGTCCGCGCGCATACTTGACGCAGCGTTGCTTAAGGTAAACGCGTCAGATGACGTAACGTCTGACTTACGTCAACCTTGGCATTTATTGTAAATCAATCTTGAAAGGCCATTTACCAACTGTCCGAGGCCAAACCGATAGTGAGTTTTGATGATGAGTAACACGACAATGACCATCCGCGAGATGTGTGACACTTTTGATGTGACCCCGCGCACATTACGGTTTTACGAGGCCAAGGAACTGCTCTTTCCCGAGCGCCAGGGCCAAAAGCGGCTTTTCACCAAGCGAGACCGCGCACGGCTCAAGCTGATCATACGCGGCAAGCGCTTTGGCTTCAGCCTCGAAGAAATCCGCCAGTTGCTGGACCTTTATCACATGGGCGACCAGCAACAGACACAACTGGCCCGCACCTATGACATTGCACGCGACCGACTGGCCGACCTCGAAGCGCGACGCGACGAGATGAATCAGGCCATCGATGATCTGCGCAACCAGTTGAAGTGGGGTGAAAAGATGATCGCCTCGCTCAACAGCCCGCGCAACGCCGCAGAATAAACAACAAATTCCGACAGACATTCGGCCATCTGGCCAAGGGAGAGACCAAAATGCCTATCTACACAGCCCCCGTCAAAGACATGCAATTCGTGCTGCACGACGTGTTGAACGTGACCGCCTCTAGCATCCCCGGTTATGATGAGCTCGAAGCCGACTTTACCTCCGCCATTTTCGAAGAAGCGGGCAAGCTGACCTCCGAGCTTTTGGCCCCGCTGAATACCGTTGGCGACAAGGAAGGATGCCGTTTGGAGAATGGCGTCGTCTACACCCCTACAGGTTTCAAAGACGCTTTTGCCAAGGTGAAGGAAGGCGGTTGGCCCGGTCTGGACATGCCAGAACAATATGGTGGGCAGAATATGCCCTACATCATTGGCACTGCAGTAGGCGAGATGTTCTCGGCCGCGAACCAGGCATTCACCATGTATCAGGGCCTGACCCATGGTGCCGCCTCGGCCATTCTGGCCCATGGCTCGGACGCGCAGAAAGACACGTTTTTGCCCAATATGGTGTCGTGTGAGTGGACCGGCACGATGAACCTGACCGAGCCGCACTGCGGCACGGATCTGGGCATGATGCGCACCAAGGCAGCCCCACAAGCAGATGGCAGCTTCAAGATCACCGGTCAGAAGATCTTTATCTCTTCTGGCGAACACGACATGGCCGACAACATCATCCATCTGGTGCTTGCCAAGATCGAGGGCGGCCCGGAAGGCATCAAAGGGGTTTCCCTGTTCATCGTGCCAAAATTCATCGTCAAAGAAGACGGATCTTTGGGGGAACGCAATGGCGTTTCCGTCGGCTCGATCGAAGAGAAAATGGGAATTCACGGCAATTCCACCTGCGTGATGAACTACGACGGTGCCACCGGCTATCTGCTGGGTGAAGAGCACAAGGGCATGCGCGCCATGTTCACCATGATGAACGAAGCCCGTCTGGGCGTCGGCGTTCAGGGCCTATCGCAAGCCGCCGCCGCTTATGAAAACGCATTGGCCTATGCCAAGGACCGCCTGCAGGGCCGCGCCGTCACGGGCACAGAAAACCCCAACGGCCCCGCCGACCCGCTGATCGTGCACCCCGATATCCGCCGCAGCCTGATGGAGCAGAAATCCTTTGTCGAAGGCGCGCGTGCCTTCGTCCTGTGGGGTGCCAGCCTGATCGACGCCGCACACCGCTCCGGCGACAAGGACGCCGACGGGCTGGTTTCGCTGATGACCCCTGTGATCAAGGGTTTCCTGACCGACGTGGGCTACGACATGACCGTCAAAGCGCAGCAAGTTTACGGTGGCCATGGATATATCGAAGAATGGGGCATGTCCCAATTCACCCGCGACGCCCGGATTGCGATGATCTATGAGGGTGCAAATGGCGTCCAGGCGCTTGACCTTGTGGGGCGCAAACTGGCGCAAGACGGCGGCAAGCACGTGATGGCCTTCTCTGACCTGATCAAGACCTTCATTAAAGAAAGCGCCGGACAGGATGCAGAATTCGATGCGACCTATCTTGATCCCTTGAAGGCTGCCAGCAAGGATTTACAATCCGCAGGCATGTATTTCATGCAAAACGGCATGAAGAACCCCAACAACGCTTTGGCCGGATCGACCGATTTCATGCATATGTTTGGCCATGTTTGCCTTGGCTACATGTGGGCCAAGATGGGTTTGGCTGCGAAAAAGGCCTTGGCAGAAGGAACCAGCGACGCTGAGTTTTATGAGACCAAACTCGCGACCGGGCGCTATTATATGGCGCGCCAATTGCCTGCCACAGCGCTGCATCTGACACGTATCCAGTCAGGCGCGGATACAGTGATGGCGCTGGATGCGGCAAACTTCTAAGCTGTGGGGGGTGGGGTGAAAACCCCCACCCCTTGTTGAACAGAAAGGACAAAAATGCCCAAACGCTTCCGTCTCACCCGCCGTTTTCCTGTTGCCATGACAGAGGACGGTTATCGGCGGCTCAAGAAATTCTCGGCCGAAGCGGGGCTGGACGAAGGCGAAGCGCTGTCGTTTCTGTTCGAAAACTTCAGTTCCGTGATGAACGAGGAAAACCTGACCGCCCGCCTGCGTCTTTTCAATGCCCAGATCGATGATCGGAAAAAATAAGGGGATGCGTGCTGCGAAACGGCCCTTCGGGAAGAGTTTACTTGGCAAAATGAAGTTGGACGAACACCCTGCCCCGATCTTCAGAACACCTGATCAAGGCAGGGCTTCACTTCGCACGCCGCTCAGCTCTCCAGCCTGCGGCGCGCCGTTTGTAATGATCGAAAAAAGCTAATGAAGCATGAAATGCAGGGGTTTTATCTTCATTTTGCAAGATAAACTCCACGGGGGTGTGGGGGTGTGAAACCCCCACTCCAACCGGTCCACACTAAATCAACCTTTGGGAGGTTAACGATGACCATCAAACTGCACTGTTTTGGCGAGAGCGGCCATTCGTACAAAGCGGCTTTGGCGCTTGAGTTGGGTCCCTTGGATTGGGAGCCGGTCAAGGTTGATTTCTTCAACGGTCAGACCCGATCGACGGAATATCGTGCCGACGTGAATGTCATGGGCGAGGCCCCCGTGCTTGTCGACGGTGATCTGCGGCTAAGCCAGTCGGGCGTGATCCAAGACTATCTATCAGAAAAGACCGGAAAGTTTGGTGGCAAGGATGCCGCAGAGCGCCGCGAGGTTTTGCGGTGGGTCTTGTGGGACAACCACAAGCTCAGCTCAAACGCCGGAATCGCGCGCTTTTTGATGAATTTTCTGCCAGAGGACAAACAACCCAAAGAGGTTATCAGCTTTATGCAGGGCCGGCTTGCTGGCGCCTATGCTGTGCTGAATGACCATCTTGCGGGGCGCGACTGGATCGTTGGTGAGGCGATTACCAACGCTGACCTGACCTGCTGCGGGTATCTCTACTACCCCGAACCTTTCGGCTTTGAGCGCAGCGATTGGCCCCACATTGACGCGTGGCTTACGCGTCTTTCCGAGACACCGGGCTGGAAAGCCCCGTATGACCTGATGCCCGGCAGCCCCGCTGACCGCGCTTGACTTTTAGGGAGACACCACATGACCGAAGCATATATTTATGACGCATTGCGCACCCCGCGTGGCAAAGGCCGCAAGGACGGTGCGTTGCACGAACTCACTTCGCTGCGTCTTTCCGCGCTGACGTTGAACGCGCTGAAGGAGCGCAACAACCTTGAGGGCCACGCGGTCGAGGACGTGATCTGGGGCAACGTGACACAAGTCATGGAGCAAGGCGGCTGCCTTGCACGCTCAGCCGTCTTGGCATCCGATCTGGATGAACGCATTCCAGGGCTTGCGATCAACCGCTTCTGCGCCTCTGGCATGGAAGCCGTAAACCTTGCCGCCAACCAGATTAAAGGCGGTGCGGGCATGGCCTATATCGCTGGCGGTGTCGAGATGATGGGCCGCGTGCCCATGGGCAGCGACGGTGCCGCAATTGCCGTTGATCCCACGCTTGCGATGGAAAAGTACTTTGTTCCTCAAGGTATTTCGGCAGATATCATTGCCACAGAGTACGGCTTTACCCGTGATGAGGCGGACCAACTTGCCGTGAGATCACAGCAGCGTGCCAAGACGGCCTGGGACGAAGGCCGCTTCGCCAAGTCCGTCATCGACATCAAGGATCAGAACGGTCTGTCGATCCTCAGCCACGACGAATACATGCGCCCTCAAACCGATATGCAGTCGCTTGGCGCGCTGAACCCCGCGTTCCAGCAGATGGGCGAAGTCATGCCCGGTTTCGACAAGATCGCACTCATGAAGTACCCGCATCTTGAGAAAATCAATCACATCCACCACGCAGGAAACTCGTCGGGGATCGTTGACGGTGCTGCCGCTGTGCTGATCGGCAACAAGGAATTTGGCGAGAAGTACGGCCTCAAGCCGCGCGCCCGCATCCGTGCGACGGCCAAGATCGGGACCGATCCGACAATCATGTTGACCGGCCCTGTGCCTGTGACCGAGAAAATCCTTGCCGACAACGGGATGAAAATCGGCGACATCGACCTGTTCGAGGTCAACGAGGCATTCGCTGCCGTCGTCATGCGCTTTATGCAGGCGTTCGATGTCGACGACAGCAAGGTCAACGTCAATGGCGGTTCCATTGCGATGGGCCACCCCTTGGGTGCGACGGGTGCGATGATCATCGGCACGTTGCTCGACGAGCTTGAGCGCTCCGACAAGGAAGTTGGCATGGCAACCCTGTGCATTGCATCCGGCATGGGTGCCGCCACCATCATCGAGCGCGTATGATGGCCGATCAACCCCACCCGTTTCTGGCCATCGCCGAGTTGGCCCCCAAAAAGGGCTTGAATGATCTGAAGGTAAAGGTCGAGCGGGGCGGTACGTATGTACGTCTGTACCAAAACGCACCGCCGCTGTTCTTCAAGCACCGGAATGACCCAAGCGACAGCTTTGACCGCGAGAGTTTTAACGACTTCAAACGGATCCTGCTAAGCGAGGAAGATTGCCAAGATGGCCCGAAAGCGACGATTGAATTGATCAGATCGCTGCTTGAGAAATTTGCTGACTACACACCTCAGCGCACATAACACACTCCAGATTAGGGAGAGATTAATGACCGATTTCACCATGAAGACAGACGCCGACGGCGTCGCCATCATCACTTGGGACGTTCCCGGCAAATCCATGAATGTCATGTCGATCGAAGGATTGTCCGAACTGGACGCGATCATCGACACCGTTTTGTCCGACGACAGCATCAAAGGTGCGGTTGTCACATCCGGCAAGGACGGATCGTTTGCAGGCGGGATGGACCTGAACCTGCTGGCCAAAATGCGCGAGGATGCCGGCGACGATCCGGCCAAGGGCCTGTTCGAGGGCACGATGCAAATGCACGCTTTGCTGCGCAAAATCGAACGCGCGGGCATGGACGCCAAGACCAACAAGGGCGGCAAGCCGATTGCGTCGGCCTTGCCCGGCACCGCCGCTGGGATTGGCCTTGAACTGCCGCTGGCCACGCACCGCATTTTCGTTGCCGACAACCCCAAGGCACGGATCGGTTTGCCCGAAATTCTGGTCGGCATCTTTCCGGGTGCGGGCGGGACGACCCGCCTTACGCGCAAGCTGGGTGCGATGGGGGCCTCGCCCTATCTGCTTGAGGGCAAGATGGTTGCCCCTGCTGCTGCGAAATCCGCGGGCCTGATTGACGAGGTTGTTGCCGATCCGGTTGCCGCCGCGAAAGAATGGGTCCTGAATGCAAAGGACGCGGATATTCTGAAGCCATGGGATGCCAAAGGCTATAAAATGCCCGGCGGCGCGCCCTATCACCCTGCCGGTTTCATGACATTTGTTGGCGCCAACGCAATGGTCAACGGCAAGACCCAAGGGGCGTTCCCGGCTGCAAAGGCGCTGTTGAGCGCAGTCTATGAGGGCGCGCTGGTACCTTTCGACACGGCGCTTAAAATCGAAGCGCGGTGGTTCACCAATATCCTGATGAACCCGTCATCGTCTGCGATGATCCAGTCGCTGTTCCTGAACAAGGAAGCCTTGGAAAAAGGCGCTGTGCGTCCCGAAGGTGTGCCAGACCAGCGCGTCAAAAAGCTGGGCGTTCTGGGCGCGGGCATGATGGGTGCGGGCATCACGCTGGTGTCGGTCCAGGCCGGGATCGAAGTTGTGCTAATCGACCAGACGCAGGAAGCCGCCGACAAGGGCAAAGCCTATTCCGCAACCTTCTTTGACAAGGGGATCGCGCGCAAGAAATCCACCGAGGAAAAGAAGACTGCCGCGCTTGACCTCATCACCGCCACCACCGATCTGGACGCCCTGAAAGACTGCGATTTGATCATTGAGGCGGTGTTCGAAGACCCCAAGGTCAAGGCCGAGATGACTAAAAAGGTCGAAGCCGTGATCCCGTCAGATTGCATCTTTGCCTCCAACACCTCGACCCTGCCGATCACCGAGCTTGCCAAAGCGTCGGGCCGTCCCGATCAGTTCATCGGCATCCACTTCTTTTCGCCTGTCGAAAAGATGCTGCTGGTCGAGATCATCAAGGGCAAGGAGACCGGTGATCGTGCGGTCGCAAAATCGCTCGATTACGTGCGCCAGATCCGCAAGACGCCGATCGTGGTGAATGACGCGCGGTTCTTCTATGCCAACCGCTGCATCATTCCTTATGCCAACGAAGGCGCGCGGATGATCACCGAAGGCGTTGCACCGCAACTGGTGGATCACGCGGCACAATTGCTGGGTTTCCCTGTGGGGCCCGTCCAATTGACCGACGAAACCTCCATCGATCTGGGGGCAAAGATTGCCCGCGCGACCAAAGCGGCGATGGGCAACGCCTACCCCGCGTCCCAAGCCGACGATCTGATTTTCTGGATGGAAGATCTGGGCCGCCTCGGTCGCAAGGCCAATGCCGGTTTCTTTGACTATGATGAAAAGGGCAAGCGTCAGGGATATTGGACGGGGATGCACGACAAGTTCCCGCTGGCCGACACCCAGCCCGATCTGCGTGATGTGCAGGACCGTCTGATGTTCGTCCAGGTGCTAGAGGCCGTGCGTGCATTGGAGGAAGGCGTGCTGGAAGACATCCGCGAGGGTGACGTGGGCGCGATCTTGGGTTGGGGCTTTGCGCCGTGGTCCGGTGGCCCGTTCAGCTGGCTTGATATCCTCGGTGCACCTTATGCTGCCGAACGCTGCGATCAGTTGCAGGAAAAGTTTGGCGACCGGTTTGCATGCCCCGCCCTGCTCCGCGAAATGGCCGACAAAGGTCAGACGTTCTATGGCCGCTTCGGTCCGGATGCCAAGGCCGCGTAAAGCGACAAGGCTAACGACTTAAACCAATAAATGGCCCGTTGGAAACGACGGGCCTTTTTCAATTCAAACGACAAGATTTATCGCTGGCGGATCAGCGGGCCTTGGTTATGAGACGACAAGCGGATCGCTTTTCGCAGCCCCTAGATTATCTTGAACCAGTAGCCCTGCAATCAACGTCGACCAAGGGGCTGCCAGATCAGACGCCTTCGACCATGTCCGGAAAGCCCAGGTTTTCACTTTGGCTTTGTTCCAGAGCAAAACAATTTACCAGATTTGCAGCGTCTTTGAGGTTGAGGATTTCATAAGCGTTTTCAGCGCCTTGCAGCAATCGATCAAGCGTGGTCGTCGGGGACGGGCACAGGATCAATGCGCCGCCTTCGGCATAGATCACCTGATCCTCAGAGAAGGAGATCGAGATCAATTCAATCCGCGTGACCGGAGAGGCGCGGTGAACGCCGCGCACACCGACAAGCGCCTGCGCCGGAACAACGGCAAAAGGATCGCCATGAATGTCGCTGGCAGTCTCACACTCGAGCATCACGCCTTGGTCGGGCAAAAGGGTCAGCTTTTCTTTGTTTCCCAAAGCCTCTGGCGGGACGATCACTGGCCAAAGTGCCTGATCCTCGTCTGGCGTCCCAAGATTGACTGTCACGCGGCGGACATCCAGAACTTCCTGCATGCCATTGTCAAAGGTCAGGACCATATCGCCTTTTGCCAGCGATTCAACACCTCGCCACCCCATCATTGACGCCACCCGCGTGCCTGCCATCAAGCCGTGCGTGGCAGCCTCCAGACCGCCATCATACCCTCCGGACATTTCCACTGTACGGTAGGTCATTCTATTGGCCTTAAATTTCCAACCAAACATATCTTTCCATCCCCATGGTGTAATGCCGATACCTTCGACTACTCGTCTACGATGTTAATAAGGATCGATTCGGGTGGCGGTAGATCGTCCAAATATAGTTTATTTCAAGGCATTGGTGATTTCTTGGCATCAATCATGCGGGCGAAAGAGGCATTACCACTCTTCCAAGCTACAATCCGACAACTCAAGGTTAACTATTATGCGGTTTTTAAGGTAGATCGCCAAAGCTGTATCCAAAGCGGGCAATATCGACCGCACAGATCCGACCCACGATCTGGCGCAAGTCATCCGTGTAATAGGATTGAAAAGATCGCTCGCGGTTTGATGTGTTCTCGATGGACAAGGTCAGCTCAAATCCCAGATGATCAAACAAAGTGGCAGCATCTTGGTTGAAATGCTCAAGACGGATAAAAAGGTTGCACTGCTCGACCCCCGCACCATCGCGCAGATAAGACCCGTAAGGCGCGTGCATAAGGCTGTCTTGCAAGGCTGGCGTTTTCACAAAACCCTCAAAGCTTTTTTGTTTCGCCAGGCCGACCATCGGATGATCAAAGTTTTGCGTGCGCAGCCAGTGATAGTAGCTGACGATCCGGTCCCAAGGATTGCGCACAAGCGTAAAGGTAAACATCTGCGCGGTCTCTTCGCGGGTCACCACGCCTTCGATGTCAGCCAATGTCGAATGTTTCCAAAGCCTGCCCGCCGCGGGTACATCGGCAAGCCGCTTGCGCCGTTTCACTGCTTTGGGCGTGTCGCCCAGCATGATGTCGTCTTTCATCGCGCGGCCTTCCAGCGCCAATGCCATCGACGTGCCACCGGTCTTGGGGATATGCACGAAGATATAATTGCGCCCGCGACTGATGATCATATCAACACCTTCATTCTGGCACTCTGGGGCCGCGCAATGGCAGCGGTGCGTCGGAACGCAGGGCTATGATTGTCCCCGCGCCTGCGATCAGCACCATACCGACAACCCCGATGACTGTCACAGTCTGCCCCCACAAAATCCAGGCCCAGAAGCTGGCAAAGACCAGTAAGGAATAGTCGAAAACGGCAACCTGCCCGGCTTCGCCCAATTGGTACCCGCGAAAGATCAGCGCAATCCCGGCAAGAGACCCTATGGCTTGGACCGCTGTCCAAAACAACAATCTCCCGTCCAGCGGCACCCATCCACGAAACACGAAACCTTCCGGGCCAAGCGGTCCACCCGCTGGCAAGATCAACACACCCAACATCCCGAACAGGGTCAGCATCGCGAAAAATCCCGCTGTCAACGTCAAGGTGGTTTCGCCCTCGCACCACGCACGGGTCGCAACCGCACCGATCGCATATAGGACCGCCGCAACAATCGGCATAAAGGCCACCGGCTCAAGCGCCGAAGGATCCGGCTGGATCACCAGCACCGCGCCCACAAACCCGATCATAACGGCAAAGATGCGCCATGGGCCGACGCGTTTGCCCTGAAAAACGACCGAGATCAGCAGCACAAACAGCGGCGACGTAAACAGCCCTGCAACCACCACACCAATCGGCAAGACCGCCAGACAGCCAAAGTAGATCAGCATCGCGCCCGCCGTAAAAACACTGCGTCCCACGACCGCCGCCAGTCTTTTGGGGCGTAAACGGCCAAACCCTAGCACCGCAAATGCCCCCATCAGGCCAAGCGCCATCACACCGCGCAGCATATGAAACTGCCAAAGCGATCCACGATCTGTCAAATACGGCACAAAATTATCGGTCAGCCCCAGACATGCCATGCCCGCCAAGACAGTCAAAGCGGCAGTTCCCGGCCTCACCGTAGTTTGAATCACAAAATCTTCCTTTGAGTCGCCGTGTTTCCCGCTTTCAACTTCACTCTACTGGCGCAATACTCAAGCGTAAAAGGTCGTAAACGCGAGAGGATAGGCCATGGGGTGGATGACAAACGAAGAAGGTCTGGACAAATGCCGCGCAAACCATGTGCCGCTTAGCCCGCTTTCTCATTTGCAACGCGCCGCGCATGTGTTCCCTGATGTGCTTGCTGTGTCATACGGCGATCACCGCGTCACCTATGCGCAGTATCACGCGCGCTGCACCCGTCTTGCATCTGCGCTGGCGACTATGGGCGTCACGTCAGGCCAAGTCGTTGCAACCATCTTGCCGAATATTCCCGCACAGGCCGAGGCGCATTTCGGCGTGCCCGCCTGTGGTGCGGTGCTCAACACCATCAACACCCGCCTTGATGTGGATACAGTCGCCTATATTTTCGACCATGGCGAAGCCAAAGTTGCGCTGGTTGACAGCCAGTTCATCGATCTGGCGGAAGCGGCTTGCGCCACGCTGGACACGCCACCGCTAATTATCGAAGTCCCTGATGAAGGCGCGGGGCATCCGGCAACCGGACGGCACATGACCTATGAGGATCTGCTGGCCAAGGGGGATCCGGCCTATCAATGGATCATGCCGCAGGATGAATGGGAAAGTCTTGCGCTCAATTATACTTCGGGCACCACAGGCCGGCCAAAAGGCGTGGTTTATCACCATCGTGGGGCCTATTTGATGACAATGGGCACCGTGGTCAGCTGGCGCATGGTGATGAAGCCCGTGTTCATGCAGATCGTGCCGCTTTTCCACTGCAACGGCTGGAACCATACCTGGATGATGCCCCTGCTGGGCGGCACGCTGGTCTGTTGCCGTGATGTCACCGCCGCCGCGATCTACAATGCCATCGCGGAAGAAGGCGTCACGCATTTTGGCGGTGCGCCCATCGTGCTAAACATGATGGTCAACGCCTCTGAGGCCGAACGGCGCAGCTTTGATCATCTGGTCGAGGTCTTTACCGCCGGTGCCCCGCCCGCACCCGCGACCCTGTCCAAGATCGAGGCCTTCGGGTTCAACGTCACGCAGGTCTACGGGCTGACAGAAACCTATGGCCATGTCACCGAATGTATGTGGAGCACCGACTGGGACGCGCTGCAAGGCGCGGACCGTGCAGCTATAAAGGCCCGCCAAGGGGTGCCCATGCCGATGATGGAAGAGATTACCGTTCTGGATCCAGAGATGACGCAGGTTACCAAAGACGGGGCCACTCAAGGCGAAATCATGATCCGTGGCAATTCGGTGATGAAGGGGTATTTCAAAAACCCGCAAGCCACCAAGGACGCCTTTGCGGGCGGCTATTTCCATTCGGGTGATTTGGCTGTGCAGCATCCGAACGGCTATATGCAGATTGCAGACCGCGCCAAAGACATCATTATCTCGGGCGGCGAAAACATCTCCTCGGTCGAGGTAGAAGGCGTGCTGATGGGTCACCCGGACGTCAATCTGGCAGCCGTTGTCGCCAAACCAGACGAGAAATGGGGCGAAGTTCCCTGCGCCTTTATCGAACTGAAGCCCGGATTGCAGGGTGACGAGGCTGAAATGATCGCCTTTGCGCGTGAAACACTGGCAGGGTTCAAAGCCCCCAAGAAGGTCGTGTTCCAAGAATTACCAAAGACGTCGACCGGAAAAATCCAGAAATTCGAACTCCGGAAACTGGCCGCGACACTTTAGGCATGACGAAACCTGACCGAAGCAGACATCGAGCCGTCCCGTTCGGAAGTTGATCGTGGACCAGCAGGCCTACGACGTGATCGCGATGGCCATTTCATCTTCCAGCTTTGGATCTACAAGTTTCTTCGAGACCAGATTGATCAGGCAGTAAAACCCTAGATTGGTCTGCCCCAGACCGCAGGCCAATGCCCCCAGCCTGCCGATCTGCTCTGGCTTCATCTTGTCAATTCTCAGCAAATTGCGAACGAATAACCCGTCGCCGTCGCCAACCTGTTGTTTTTGTCTGCGTCCAAAATTCGGCCTGCGCGTGTCGCGCAGCATGAACCTGTTCAGCCCCATCAACGCGTGAAATTCGAAGTTTCGTTTGTTTAGCCATTTCATAACCTTGCCCAAACTCGGCTCACCTTCATAAAGCTGCAAGAACCTCATTTCGATTTGTACGGCCAACGCTTCTTTGACCTTCTTGTCCCCGTGCTTGAGGATCATCAGTTCCGAGCCCTGTGTGTCAATCTTGAGAAAATCAATTCTTTCGATCTCGCTGATGGCATCAAGTCGTGTCGTAGGTATCTCAACGATCTCGACCAGTTGGTGCCCGTTATATTCCAGCGCATCAATATTATCTTGGCGCAACGGGAAAAAAGACGAGAGGCCATTCCCTTTGTAAATGTGAAACTTATGTGTTTCGCCATCACCGATCGCGGCATTCACATAGGTGGTGTTTGGATGGTTCAGCGCCAGCAATTGTTGGTAGGCGTCCTGCTGCGGTTCAAACCCGTATAAAGAGCACATGCCATAATCGATCAGCGACTGGTAAGGCGCATCACCGCCAATGGGGTTCGCGCCAATATCAACAACATTCACGAGTCCGAATTGTGCAAAAGCCTGCTTTGCAACGTCCATCACTCTCGTCATTCCTGATCCTCAAATCTAAATAGCCTTGATGTATTGAAACGCGAAAAATTGGTCTCATGCGCATTCTGCCTGCAATCGACATTCCTTGGCTTCGGTCTATTGCCAGATGTTGAAAAAAGCACCGTCATCGCCCCGCTTTTCCTCAACCCAACAGCTTCTCGTAGCGCCAGACTTCGACCACACGAGGGCCCTCAGCCGTTTCAACTTCGTAAGGGGTGATACCCATCTGCGCCCATCCAGATTTATCGTAGAACCGCGCGGCGCGGTCGTTGCCTACCGAACAAGCCAACCATTTCAAACCTGCACCAAGTGTCTTTTCGGCGGCTGCCATCAGAGTAGACGCCGCACCTGAGCCTTGAAAGACGTCTGCGACATAGAACTGGTACACCTCGTCACCGTCGATCATGAAGAAACCTGCAACCTGCCCGTCAATCCACGCCACATGTGTCTGATCAAGATGCGCTTTGGTCCGGGATAAGAATTCGTTTTCGGTGCGCAACGCAGTAAGCGCAGGCGGGGCGATGTCTGAGTGCCCCTGCATCCATCCCACATGCCAGAGCGCTGCAATCTTTGAGATGTCGGCGGGCGTGGCGGGTTTAATGTCCATGGATGGGCGTTTCCTGCAAATTTGGCACATGCTGTCCCAAACCGCCCCATTGCTCAAGCGCTAACAGATGCTAAAGTAACACAAAATATTCAGGCAGTGCATTACAGTTCATGACGGCCCTTTCAAAATACGCGCGGATTGAAGCAACAGGCCTTTGGCGCGCCAGCCCAGAGGACCAGCGCCGCGAGGTGATCGTATCAATCGGCGACGCAACGCTGGTGATTTCGGATATGAAGGATCAGGCACTTGCCCATTGGTCACTTGCCGCTGTGGCACGCGCCAACCCCGGCACCCGGCCTGCAATCTATCATCCAGATGGCGATCCGTCCGAGACATTGGAGATTGCCACCACCGACGGCGAAATGATCGACGCGATAGAGACATTGCGCCGTGTTGTTGAACGCAGCCGCCCCCGTCCCGGCCGTTTGCGGCTGTTTGGCGTGGCAGCGTCGGTCCTGACAGTTGCTGCACTGGCCATATTCTGGCTGCCAGGTGCCTTGCAAGATCACACATTGCGGGTCGTACCCAATGTCAAACGCGCCTCGATCGGGGCCGCGTTGTTGAAACAGATCGAACGCGTTTCAGGCAATGCCTGTGTCAATCCGCGCGGCCGTACGGCACTTAACAAGCTTGGCACGCGCCTGTCCTCGGGCCCCCTTGTCGTGCTGCCCGCAATGACCCGCGCCAGCATCCATTTGCCCGGCGGGTTGATCGTGCTGAACAAGACCATCTTTGAAGATTACGAATCCCCAGATGTGGCCGCAGGATTCATTCTGTCCGAGACTGTCCAACGTGAGCTAAGCGACCCGTTGCGCGACATGCTGGCTGATATGAGCTTGAGAGAGAACTTTCGGCTACTGACAACGGGCGAGGTGTCTACCCCCGCCTTGGAAACATATGCCGAACACCTCATGACCGCCGGCGATAAAGCGGCACCGGTGGATGCCCTTTTAGCGCGGTTCAGCGCCGAGAACCTGCACAGCACGCCCTACGCCCAAGCGCTTGATATCACCGGCGAGACGACTTTGGATTTGATCGAAGGCGACCCAATGATGAACAAGGATACTGCGCCCTTGATCAGCGATGCAGACTGGCTGCGCCTGCAAAACATCTGCGGCGGATAAAAGGGCTACCGTGATGGATATTGGCCTGCGCCTTGCCTTGGCACCCGTCTTGCTGGTTCAAGCCATAAGGGTGCGCGCAAACGCATTGAAATTGCCCGAAGCCGATGGGCCGCGCACCGGCAAGCTTGGGGCTGGCCCGGCTTTGTCGCTCTTGATCTTGGGCGATTCATCCGCCGCTGGCGTCGGCGTGGAGCATCAAGATCATGCGCTCGCAGGACAGTTGGTCAGCCTTCTGGCGCGTGACTTTACCGTGAGCTGGCAACTGATTGCGAAAACCGGTGCCACCACGGGCACCACGCTAAAGCGTTTGGAAGAAATATCGCCCACCCCGTTCGATGTGATCGTCACAGGACTTGGGGTAAACGACATTACCCATGCCGTTCGTTTTAAGGTCTGGCAAAAGCAGCAAGCAGCGCTGATGGCGCGGCTTAACCAGCTTTTCACACCACGCCTTATCTATATGTCGGGCCTGCCGCCTTTGGGGAACTTTCCCATTCTTCCGCAACCTTTGCGCTGGACACTGGGACGGCAGGCCAACCGATTTGACCGTGCCCTCACCAGCTCGCTCGCTGCATTGCCTGACACCCATCACGTGCCCTTTGACAAGCCACTTGATCCCACCCAGATGGCCGCTGACGGATTTCATCCCGGCGCGGGCATCTATACGCTTTGGGCAAAAGAAATGGCCAGCCGGATCATCTCCGACTGGCCTGTTGTATCTGACGCGCGCTAGACGTTAGCGGATATATGCATCCTTGAAACCCACACCGCGCAGCTTGCCCAAGGCGGTCGAGGCTGACGACGGTGGAAAAGGTCCGGCCTGTACTGACAGATAGGTCTTGCCGCCGCGTGTCGATTTTCCGATCCGCGCGCCCATACCCATGCTCGCGATCCGCTGCGCCGTTTGCTGCGCGTTGGCAGAGTCGTGGAACTGGCCGACCTGCACGTAGGTGCTGCCACCGTTTTGGATTTGCGACCGTTGTGCGGCCTCTGCCGCAACTGGCTTGGTCGCAGAACGGCTGGAATAGGTTGGGGTACGCGTCACCGGTGCGACCCCTGGATTACGAACAATCCGTTTGACCAACTGGCCGTTGCGCGTGGCTAACGTGACCTCACCCAATTCACGGCTTTGCTGGGCGATGGACGTATAGGGATATACCAACGGGATCTGCGCGGTCATATCGCGACCTGTTGATTGGTTGATCAAACGGCGTGGTACCGTATTGGTCCAGATCAAGAGCATCTGCGACCGACCAGCCAAAGTCTGTTCAGCGCGATAAGGGTTCAGGCGATCATCATCCCACACCGCCTTGTAACCATGCGGCATTTGGACGTTGTTGAATGTATTGAGACGGTCGATCGCAATGTGCTTGGGTACAATACGGGTGTTCTGCGTCACAGACCCTGCACCTGATCCGTATTCGCGTGCAAGATTTGGCTGCGCTTGATAGTTAGGTGCCGCAACCCGCGCTGCGACGATCGGTTGTGACTGAGGGCCGCAACGCACGGCATACCCTGAACCACCCGAATATTGCTGGCTTATTGCGGATCGGCCCGGACATGTGCCGCCATTCGGCGCGGGTGTGGGTGCAGCAACGATGACCGGAGCAGGCGCAGGTGCAACGACCACACGGGGTGCCGCCTGCTGTACGACCTTAGGTGCGGTCTGGCGCACGACAGGTTGCGCACGGCGGATTTGAGCGGGAGCGGGACGTGGTTGAACTGCCGCAACTCGCGCTGTGGTCTGCACAGGCGGGTCGTTCAGGGTGATCTGCACCGGTGCAGTGGTTTGCGGCGCTGGCGACGCAGCCGCGGTCCCTATATTCGAGGGTTTGAACCCGCAAACACCCTCGCGCTTGCGCGACACACGCGGGACCCAGGTGACATTGCCGTCTATGCCTGCGCGAATGAACACACAGCCAGTACTGTCTACAAATTGCTTACCTTTATACGAGGCAGGCGGGTATTCTTTCGGTTGGCTTCGGAAGGATTAAGCGTGCAAAGCGCCGACTCCCACCGATCCAATGATGACAGCGACCGCGACAACTCTCGTTAGCTTCATATGCGCCCCCAGCACGATATACCATCTAAACAATGCGGTATCCAAAGATCAGAGTAAAGCACCCCCGACACATTCCTGCCACTTTTCAGCCATTATTTGGTCCCAAACATCCGGTCGCCTGCATCGCCCAAGCCCGGAACGATATACCCGACCTCATTCAGTTTCTCATCCACTGCCGCCGTTACAATTGGCACATCAGGATGCGCTTCTTGCATACGTTTGATTCCTTCGGGTGCAGCCAGAAGGCACAAGAAACGAAGATTGGTCGCCCCCGCCTCTTTCAGCATATCGATCGCTGCGACAGATGAATTTCCCGTGGCCAGCATAGGATCGACAGCAATCACCAATCGGTCATCCAGGCCTTCTGGCACCTTGAAATAGTATTTTACCGGTTTCAAAGTTTTTTCATCCCGGTAAAGTCCGACGAAACCAACCCGCGCGGATGGGATCAACTCAAGCACACCGTCAAGCAACCCGTTGCCCGCGCGCAGGATCGAGATCAGCGCCAACTTCTTGCCGTCCAACGTCGGTGCGTCCATCGCCTGCATTGGTGTATCGATCCGTTTGGTCGTCATGGGCAGGCCGCGCGTCACCTCATAGGCAAGCAACTGGCTGATTTCACGTAGCAATTGCCGAAAGACTGCCGTCGGTGTGTTCTTGTCCCGCATGATCGTCAGCTTGTGCTGAACCAGCGGGTGATCGACGACTGTCAAATATTCAGATGTATCAGGCATAGCTGCGCTCTCCATTTTGCTTGGCGGAAGTCTTGCCTTGAAACGCAAAGCGCCGCAACCGCACGGCCTTGGTCCATGGTGATTTTGCCTAAGAAAACCGGGCAAACAGACGGGTCTGCCAAAGATCCCATTGCGGCATTACCGCGGAACGCTGACACCCAGATGCTGCGCCACCATTGCGGCCACATCCGTAAAGCCGATCTTTCCCAGTGTGCCTTGGCCCAGACCATCGACCAGCACCGGCACCCGCTCTCTGGTGTGGTCCGTCCCGACCCAGGTCGGGTCATTCCCGTGATCTGCCGTCAGAACCAAAATATCGCCTTCGCGCAGTTTCGATCTGATCTTGCCAATGCCGGCGTCAAACCATTCCAAAGCGCGGGCATAGCCGGAGACATCGCGTCGGTGGCCATAAACACTATCGAATTCTACAAAATTTGCGAAGGTCAGACTACCGTCTTCCGCCGATCCGACCAAATTGCCCAGATGCTGCATCAACGCCATGTCAGGCCCTTTGCGCAGATCATCAAAACCCGACATCGAAAAAATATCGCCAATTTTGCCCACCGCATGAACGGTGTGACCCGCATCTTGCACCCAATTGCTCAGCACGGGTTTGGGCAGTTCTATCGCGAAATCATGCCGGTTTGACGTCCGCACAAACTCTGTCTCAGCGCTTCCGATAAAGGGGCGCGCGATCACACGACCTACCTTCATTTCATGGGCAATCGGCGCTATTTTGGCGCATAGATCCATCAAACGGTCCAAGCCGAAATGTTCTTCGTGGGCAGCGATCTGCAGCACGCTATCGGCTGAGGTATAGCAGATCGGGAATCCGGTCTTGATATGCTGCGCACCAAATTCTTCGATGATCGCCGTACCGGGGGCATGGCAATTGCCTAATATGCTGTCAACGCCCGCAAGACTGGCCAACTGAGCCACCAGCCCGGTGGGGAACGAGTTCGATGTTTGCGTGAAATAATGCCATTCCCACGGCACGATCAGGCCTGACAATTCCCAATGACCCGACGGGGTATCTTTGCCGCGCGACACTTCGGTTGCAGCGCCCCATGTGCCAGTGACAGGTCCGTCCAATCCCTCTGCGTGCAAACCGCTCGCAAGGTTGAGGGCGGCACCCAAACCCAGTTCGACCAGATTTGGCAGCACTAAAGGTCCGCTGCGCCCTACCTCTGCGCGCCCTTCGGCGCAGGCCTGCGCAATATGTCCAACTGTATTAGCGCCGGTATCGGGTATGGGTCCGTTAAAAAACTGGTCGGCGTCTGGCGCACCACCGATACCAACCGAATCCATGACGATCAAAAACGCACGTGCCATCAGCCCACCCGCTCTATGATAAGGTCCGGCAAACGGTTCGGTCTGGTTGAAATTGTGATGGCTTTGCGCACCGCTTGTGCCGCCTTTTCGGCATCTCCGTTGCGCACCGCATGGATGACGGCAAGCGGATCACCTTTGGAAATTTTCGTTCCCAGCCGAACCACATCCGAAAGCCCGACTGACGTGTTGATCTTATCGGTTTCCACAGTGCGCCCACCGCCCAGCGCAACAACCACCAACCCCAGTGCTTCGCCGTCGATTGCAGTGATATAGCCGCCTTCCAATGCGGGCACTTCACCAATTATTGTCGCCTCCGGTAAAAACCGGCTCCAGTTTTCGACGAATTTTACGGGGCCGCCCATTGCCACAACCATCATGCCGAAACGCTCTGCCGCGCGACCACTTCGAATCGCATTTACGATTGCATCCGCGCCCGTTTGCACATCACCGGCAAGCCCTGCATTGGCCAGCAACACGCCCCCCAAAGCGGCGCAAACCGACACGATCGGCCCCTTGGCGTGCCCCGTCAGAACACGCATCACCTCGGTCACTTCAAGCGCATTGCCAAGACTGGGCACCAAAGGCTGGCTCATGTCGCTGATAATGGCAGTCGTGCGGCACCCGCTGGCATTTGCCGTCTTGGTCAAGGCAGTGGCGAGGGCCTGCGCCTGCCCCAGATCTTTCATAAACGCGCCACTGCCGACTTTCACATCCAGCACCAGCCCTTGCAGCCCCGCGGCCAGTTTCTTCGACAAAATAGAAGCGGTAATCAAATCCAAGCTGTCCACAGTCGACGACACATCGCGCACGGCATAAAGCCTGCGGTCTGCGGGCGCGATATCGCCAGTGGCCCCGACGATGGCGCAACCAACCTTGCCTACGATGCGGCGAAACTGTGCTTCGTCAATTTTCGTGGTTACGCCCGGAATTGCTTCCATCTTGTCCAGCGTGCCGCCCGTGTGGCCAAGCCCACGCCCCGAGATCATCGGCACGTAGGCCCCGCACGCAGCCAGCGCTGGAGCAAGGATCAGGCTGACACAGTCCCCGACACCACCGGTGGAATGCTTGTCCAAGACAGGACCGTTCAAATCCCAAGACAGGACTTGGCCGCTGTCGCGCATCGCGAGGGTCAATGCGACACGCCCGACGTCGCTCAGCCCGACCTGACACACTCCCATCGCAAAGGCACCCGCCTGCGCGTCGCTTACCCTGCCATCCGCCAACCCTTCGGCGAACCAGATAAGTTCGTCACGGTTGGGCGACTGTCTATGGCGCAGCTTAGCCAAAATCGTACGGGCGTTCACGGCCTAGCCTTCCATGTGGGCACGACCAAATGCCCCCGGCAAAAGCTCCGATAGCGAAATCACGTCCTCTAAGCCCGACAAGGTTGCCATGGTGACACGCACGTCACCCTTGCCAAATTCCGCGAGCTTCTGCCGGCATCCTCCGCAGGGCGTCACAGGCATCGGGCTGCCCGCAATCACGTAAGCTTCGGTAAATTCTGTCTCGCCTGCCGCGACCATTGCGGCGATGGCACCTGCTTCGGCGCAGGTCCCTTCAGGGTAGGCAACATTTTCAACATTGCAACCCACGTAGATCACGCCTGATTTCCCGCGCAGCGCGGCCCCCACCTTGAAATTAGAGTATGGCACATAGGCGTTCGCCTGAACTGCGCTGGCTTTTTGTCGCAAATCATCCGTCATGGGGCCTCCTGGTTGAGGAAACTATAAAAACCTTTGGTCAAAGTTGCGATGGCAAAAGAATAAAAAGCTCTCGGCTTTTTTCTTGTGCGAAAGTGCTGGCAAACTGCGGCCTTTGGATGATGATGTGAGCCCCATCCCTTGGGTTTTGAACGTAGCGTCAAATGCCATGTTGGCGGCGCCTGAAAATTAGTTTAGCTCTAAACTATTCGCCAAAAGGACTAGAAAATATGACCGATGCGCCAAACCTGCGCCAAGCCGCGCTCGATTATCACGCGTTCCCGAAGCCCGGAAAACTGGAAATTCGCGCAACCAAGCCGCTGGCAAATGGCCGCGATCTGGCCCGCGCCTATTCCCCCGGCGTCGCCGAGGCATGCCTTGAGATCAAGGCCGATCCGTCAACTGCGGCCCTGTACACAACCCGCGCCAATCTGGTGGGTGTTGTGACAAATGGCACAGCCGTACTGGGCCTGGGAAACATCGGTGCGCTGGCCTCGAAACCGGTGATGGAGGGCAAGGCCGTCCTGTTCAAGAAATTCGCCAACATCGATTGCTTTGATATCGAACTGAACGAAAACGACCCTGAAAAGCTTGCCGAGATTGTTTGCGCCTTGGAACCTACTTTCGGGGCGATCAACCTTGAAGACATCAAGGCACCCGATTGTTTTACGGTTGAACGCATCTGCCGCGAGCGCATGAATATCCCCGTGTTTCATGACGACCAGCACGGCACGGCGATTGTCGTCGGTGCAGCCGTCAAGAACGCGCTGTTTGTTGCCAACAAGAAATTCGAGGACATCAAGATCGTCTCGACCGGTGGTGGCGCGGCGGGCATTGCCTGCCTGAACATGCTGCTGAAACTGGGCGTGAAGCGCGAGAATGTCTGGCTTTGTGACATCCATGGGCTGGTCCACCAGGACCGCGAGATCGACATGAATCCGATCAAATCTGAATACGCTCAAGATTCCGATCTTCGCACACTGGATGACGTGATCCATGATGCCGACTTGTTCCTTGGGCTGTCCGGTCCAGGTGTGCTAACGCCCGAAATGGTCCGGAAAATGGCTTCGCGCCCGATTGTTTTTGCCTTGGCCAACCCCACCCCCGAGATCATGCCAGACCTTATCCGCACTGTAGCCCCCGATGCGATCATCGCGACGGGGCGGTCAGATTTTCCCAATCAGGTCAATAACGTGCTATGCTTTCCCTTTATTTTCCGTGGCGCATTGGATGTCGGGGCCACCACCATCAATGACGAGATGAAGATCGCCTGCATTGACGGCATTGCCGCCCTTGCCCGTGCCACCACCTCTGCCGAGGCCGCCGCCGCCTACCAAGGCGAGCAGCTGACCTTTGGGGCCGATTATCTCATCCCGAAGCCCTTTGATCCCCGACTGATCGGCGTTGTATCTTCTGCCGTGGCCATTGCCGCGATGGAAACTGGCGTGGCTACCCGCCCTCTGGACGACATCGAAGCCTACCGTCGCAAGCTGGATAGCTCGGTCTTTAAATCCTCCATGTTGATGCGCCCTGTGTTCGAGGCCGCGCGCGTCACCCCCCGCCGCATCGTCTTTGCCGAAGGCGAGGACGAGCGCGTTCTGCGCGCCGCCCAAGCCATGGTCGAGGAAACCAGCGAACGCCCGATCCTGATCGGGCGCCCTGAGGTGATTGAACGGCGGATCGAAAAAGCAGGCCTTACCATCAAGCTTGGCGAAACCGTTGATTTGGTGAACCCCGAAAACGATCCGCGCTACCGCGATTATTGGGAAACATATCATCACCTTATGGCCCGTCGTGGCGTATCGCCCGACATTGCCCGCGCGATCATGCGCACCAACACAACCGCGATCGGTGCGGTCATGGTGTACCGCGAGGAAGCCGACAGCCTGATTTGCGGCACCTTCGGCGAATTCCGCTGGCATATGAACTATATCGAACAGGTCTTGGGCCGCGATGGCAGGCGCCCGCACGGGGCGCTGTCGCTGATGATTCTCGAAGATGGACCACTGTTTATTGCAGACACCCAGGTGCACCTGCACCCGACCCCCGAACAGATCGCCGAGATCGCCATCGGTGCCGCGCGCCATGTGCGCCGCTTTGGCATCGAGCCGAAAATAGCCTTTTGCTCGCAAAGCCAGTTTGGCAATCAGGGCGAAGGGAGTGGAAAACGTCTGCGCGCCGCACTCAAGCTGCTGGACGAAGGCAACCACGACTTCTGCTACGAAGGTGAAATGAACATCGACACAGCGCTTGATCCTGAGCTGCGCAAACGCTTGCTGCCGTCCAACCGGATGGAAGGTGCTGCGAACGTGTTGGTATTCGCACATGCCGATGCTGCGTCAGGTGTGCGTAACATTCTTAAAATAAAAGGGGGTGGCCTGGAAGTTGGTCCGATCCTCATGGGCATGGGCAACCGAGCGCATATCGTGTCGTCCTCGATTACCGCGCGTGGTTTGTTGAATGTGGGCGCGATTGCAGGCACGCCAGTCGCCGAATATGGCTAAGCTGAAACGACAAACGCCGCCCTGTTTCGGGGCGGCGCACGGACTGGCCATCAGGCAAATTTACTTTGTGGATTTTCCACCTTTGGCTGCAAACAGCGGCTTGATCTCGGCCGTTGCCGCAGTCGGTTGCTTGGCAGGCCGGGCGTCGGCTTTGGCCTTTTTCTTTTTGTTGGCGATCTTGTCACCCATTGTCCTAAACCTTTGATAAAAGACGAGAGATCAGCATAACGCAGTCCCTGTCAGCCAGTATATCGAGACGCTTGTGAAAAACTGGCACGGATTCGACAGATCTGACTGTTTTCGACATTGCGAATTGGTATTTTTGTAAATGCGCATAACGTCATTCTGTCAAAAACTGTAAATTTCTTTCCCAATCACAGCGCTTGGGGTGCAAGAACCTTGCTCTGACCTGCATCTGTGGCCTAACACATGGGCCAAGCGATCACGGGAGGGAGCAACGCATGGGCTATAAAGAAACCTACAAAAGCTGGCAGGACGATCCAGAAGCCTATTGGCTGGATCAGGCACGTGCCATCGACTGGGTCGAAGCGCCCACTCAGGCGATGTTCGAGAAGGGTAACGACCTTTACGAATGGTTCGCTGATGCCAAGGTCAACGGCTGCTACAATGCTGTTGATCGCCATGTCGAAAATGGTCGGGCTGATCAGGTGGCGATTATCCACGACAGCCCGATTACCGGCACCCAAACCAAGATCACATTCGCTGAATTGCAAACCCGCGTCGCTTCGGTTGCTGGTGTGTTACAGGCAAACGGCATTGGCAAAGGCGACCGTGTCATCATCTACATGCCGATGGTGCCCGAGGCGCTTGAGGCCATGCTAGCCTGTGCCCGTATTGGTGCTGTGCATTCTGTCGTGTTCGGCGGTTTTGCCGCGAACGAGCTTGCGGTGCGGATCAATGATTGCACGCCCAAGGCGATTATCGCGGCCTCTTGTGGGTTGGAGCCCAACCGCGTGGTGAAATACAAACCCCTGCTGGACGGCGCGATCGAGTTGTCAAACCACAAACCCGATTTCTGTCTGATCCTGCAGCGTGATCAAGCCCCTTGTGACCTGATCGACGGCTGCGATCTGGATTGGCATGCAGCCCAAGAGGGCGTAGCCCCCGCCGATTGCGTGCCCGTCAACGGCAATCACCCTGCGTATATACTTTACACATCTGGCACAACAGGCGCACCCAAAGGCGTGGTGCGGCACACGGCAGGCCATCTGGTCGCGTTAAACTGGACGATGAAGAACATCTACAATGTCGATCCCGGTGATGTCTTTTGGGCCGCGTCGGACGTCGGCTGGGTCGTGGGCCACAGCTATATTTGCTACGGGCCGTTGATTCACGGCAACACCACGGTTGTGTTCGAAGGCAAGCCCGTCGGCACGCCCGATGCCGGCACCTTCTGGCGCGTGATCCAGGAACATAACGTGCGCAGTTTCTTTACCGCACCCACGGCAATCCGGGCCGTCAAACGCGAAGACCCCAAGGGCGAGGAGATCGGCAAGTACGACATCTCATGTCTGCGTGCGCTTTATCTGGCGGGCGAACGGGCCGACCCAGACACCGTGATCTGGGCACAGCAAAAGCTGGGACTTCCCGTCTATGACCACTGGTGGCAGACCGAAACCGGCTTCACCATCGCGGGCAACCCTGCAGGACTAGAGGCGTTGCCAGTCAAAGTTGGGTCGCCCACAGTTCCGATGCCCGGGTATGACGTGCAAATCCTTGATGAGGCAGGACATGCGCAACCCGCAGGCACCCTTGGTTCCATTGCGATCAAACTGCCCCTGCCGCCCGGCACCCTGCCGACGCTGTGGAATGCCGACGACCGTTTTCGCAAAAGCTACCTGACCACCTATCCCGGATATTATGAGACCGGCGATGCAGGTATGATCGACGAAGACGGCTATCTTTATATCATGGCGCGCACCGATGACGTGATCAATGTCGCAGGTCACCGCCTGTCCACCGGTGCGATGGAGGAGGTCCTTGCCTCCCATCCTGATGTGGCCGAATGTGCCGTGATCGGCGTTGGCGATGCGCTCAAAGGACAAGCACCGATGGGCTTTGTGTGCCTGTCAAAGGGTGTGAACCGCCCCCATGCCGACATCACGGCAGAATGCGTTCAGATGGTTCGCGACCAGATCGGTCCTGTCGCCGCTTATAAGTTGACGCTGGTGGTCGACCGGTTGCCCAAGACGCGGTCAGGCAAGATCCTGCGCGCGACGATGGTCAAGCTGGCGGATGGAGAGCCATTCAAACTGCCTGCCACGATCGACGATCCGGCGATCTTGGACGAGTTGAAGGTCGCCCTGCAAACCATCGGATATGCTCAGGATAAATAGGCCTTCCGGCACTGTTGCGCAGTAAGGGGCCAACCGATGAAAAAACTGTTCAGCGGCTTGTTCAAAAAACAAAATGCGCCCTCCAGGGAAAGCAGATGCACGCTTTATGCATCCTATGGCCTTGGGGTCGCTTACGCCGCGCAAGGCCACGTCACGCTTTGGCCCGAAAGACCGCTGGCAGAACTCTTGGTTGACGTCACGAACCCCGACGCTGTTGGCGAGCATGTCATCGAGCGCCTTCAGGCATCTGCACGCATGTCCGTCAGTCTGCCCAAACCAAGTAACCTTGAGACGTCGGCGGAGTTGTTGTCCCAGATGTCTCAGTTCAAAGAGGCCACAGGTCGCAGGCCACGTCGTTTTAAGGCAGCGCTCAAGGTGCTCTCGATCCAGCAGATCGGCGCGGACCTTTTGTTTGATCCGCTCAGCGAATCCAAAGTTGACTATGATTTCCACAGCACGACCGATCCAGACGACCAACCACGGCTATCGGCACCGTATTCCTCCCATGACGTCGGAAGTTTGATCATTCGCCTTCTGACGGGTGATCGTCCTGCTCAAGGGTAAAGGGGGGGGTAAGTTTCCTTCCAGCCAACGCAAAACCGAGGGTTCTCACGTCAATCAAGAATACGTCGCTGTGCGTCGCTTTTCCGAACATAAAAAACGCACGCAGCCAAAGACTGAAATCAGCAGCAATGCTTGTGAGGATAAGGCCGAGCTGACCCAAAGCCGAAGCACAAAAAAAGGGCAGTTCCCTATGGAACTGCCCTTCAAAATCGGTCTGGTAAAAGCTTAGCTGACCTTGGCAGCAAACGAATCCACCTGCTTTTCGGCTTCTTCTTTCGCAATGCCGTACTTGGCTTGGACCTTGCCAACCAACTTGTCACGATCGCCTTCAGCTTCGGTGATTTCGTCGTCTGTGAGCTCGCCCCACTCTTCTTTGACCTTACCGGTCATCTGCTTCCAGTTGCCTTTTACTGTATCCCAGTTCATCACAGTTCTCCTTCTTCTATTTCTACGCTGGAAAAAATCTTGATTTCCAACCGTCTCCATAAAGAAACTCTGTGAACCAACTTAGGTTCCGCACAAAATGCCCATCACGTAAATTGTTCGCTGATCAGCCGCTCCTCCAGCCCATGTCCGGGATCAAATAGAATCCGATGCGCGATCAGCGGATCAGAGGTAATTTCAACCGACACCACATGGCGGTGTGAGTTGCCGTCCGCATCCGCCATCACGGGCCGCTTTTCGGGCTCAAGCACATCAAAGCGCACCCTCGCGGTTTTTGGCAGCAAAGCGCCCCGCCAGCGCCGGGGCCGAAACGCAGCAACCGCCGTGAGCGCAAGCACATCCGCCCCGATCGGCAAGATCGGGCCATGGGCAGAATAATTATACGCGGTTGATCCCGCAGGTGTTGCAACCAGCGCACCGTCGCAAACCAACTCTTCCATGCGCACCCGGCCATCCACGCTGATTTTAAGCTTTGCCGCTTGCGGGCCTTCGCGCAGCAACGCTACCTCGTTCAATGCCAAAGCTTTGGAAATATGACCATCCGCATGGGTCGCCAGCATGACCAGCGGGTTGATCACAGCTTCTTCTGCCGCGCCCAGCCGGGTGATCAGAGTGTCTTCGGAATATTCGTTCATTAAAAAGCCGATCGTGCCACGGTTCATCCCATAAACAGGCACGTTCAGGGCTTGCGTATCGTGCAAGGTTTGCAACATGAATCCGTCCCCGCCAAGTGCGACGATCACCTGCGCTTCGGAGGCAGGGACGTTACCATAGCGCCTGCTCAGGTCTTGCAAAGCGGCCTGCGCCACATCGGCGCGACTGGCGGTAAAGGCGATCTTCATGGGCACAGGTTTCCAATCGGGTATATTCACGTCCGAAAGAACCACATTATCAGCGCCGCTACCAGCTTTGCCGCTTATGTCGCCAGGTGCGGCGGAATACGACCTTCACGCCCGCCCTGCTTTCGGTTACAGAACCCGAAATCAATTCCACTTTTCAAAGGAACGTCCCATGTCCGGTTTCTTCACCAAGTCCCTTTCGCAAGTCGACCCCGAGATTTTTGGGGCGATCACAGACGAGCTGGGCCGCCAGCGCAACGAGATCGAATTGATCGCATCCGAGAACATTGTTTCCGCCGCCGTGATGGAGGCGCAAGGCTCGGTCATGACGAATAAATACGCAGAAGGCTATCCGGGCCGACGCTATTATGGGGGCTGCGATTTCGTCGATGTGGCCGAGAACCTCGCAATCGAACGCGCCTGCAAGCTGTTTGACTGTGGCTTTGCAAATGTGCAGCCGAATTCTGGCTCGCAAGCAAACCAGGGCGTCTTCACAGCGCTGTTGCAGCCCGGCGATACGATCCTTGGCATGTCCCTCGACGCAGGCGGCCACCTGACCCACGGGGCCAAACCCAACCAATCCGGCAAGTGGTTCAACGCGATTCAATACGGCGTGCGCAAGCAAGACAACCTGCTTGACTATGATCAGGTCGAAGCGCTCGCCAAAGAGCACCAGCCCAAGATGATCATCGCCGGCGGCTCTGCCGTCCCGCGCCAGATCGACTTCAAGCGCATGCGCGAGATTGCCGATATGGTCGGCGCCTATCTGCATGTCGACATGGCACATTTCGCAGGCCTCGTGGCGGCCGGCGAACACCCCTCGCCCTTCCCGCACGCGCATGTCGCCACCACCACAACCCACAAAACCCTGCGCGGCCCGCGCGGTGGCATGATACTGACGAATGACGAAGCCTTGGCCAAGAAATTCAACTCGGCCATCTTCCCGGGCATCCAAGGCGGGCCTTTGATGCATGTCATCGCGGCCAAAGCCGTCGCTTTCGGCGAAGCGCTCCAGCCGGAATTCAAAACCTACATCAAACAAGTGATCAAGAACGCCCAAGCGCTCAGCGATCAGTTGATCAAAGGTGGGCTTGATACGGTGACCCATGGCACAGACACCCATCTGACCTTGGTCGACCTGCGTCCGAAAGGCGTCAAAGGCAACGAGACCGAACAGGCCCTTGGCCGCGCGCACATCACGTGTAACAAGAACGGTGTGCCTTTCGACCCTGAAAAGCCCACAATCACCTCCGGCATCCGCCTCGGCTCCCCTGCCGCCACAACCCGTGGCTTTTGCGAGGCTGAGTTCCGCCAGATCGCAGATTGGATCATTGAGGTCGTCGACGGCCTTGCCGCCAACGGAGCCGAAGGCAATGCCGCAGTTGAGGAAAAGGTCAAAGCCGAAGTCGAAGCGCTCTGCGCCCGCTTCCCAATCTATCCCAACCTCTGAAACGCCAAAGCCCCCCATCATTCCAAATGGAAATAAATCCCGGGGGGCCCGTCAGGGCGGGGGCAGCGCCCCCTCCAACATCCAAGAAAGGCCCCCGGCGTCTCCGCCGGGGGCCTTTCTTTCAAATACAGAACCTTAGATCTTCTTAGGCGTCTGCATCTTCTGGGTCATTTTCAACACCACCCGCCTTGGCAACAACGGGATCAACCAGTTCACCCCGAACCGCAGCTTGGGATCGTTCATCGCGACCAATTCGCCAGCACGCATCGCGTTATACCCAAAGATCGCGACGCTGCGTGCAGTGGCCCCGTTTCTGGCCAGCGGTGTCCCTTCCATTTTGCTGCGTGCCCCAAATTCCGTTTCAACATATCCCGGTGCAAGCACGGTGCAGGTCACGCCCTTGCTGCGCAATTCTTGGTCAATCGCCTGGCTGAACGAATTCACAAACGCCTTGGTCGCGAAATAGACCGCTTGCTGCGGCCCCGGCATGAACCCTGCTGTCGATCCTACATTCAGGATCCTACCCTTCCCGGACGCAACCATATCCGCGGCAAACTTGTGCGTCAGCGTGACCAAGGCCTTGATGTTCAAGTCGATCATCTCTTGCTCGTTCTCCAAAGGCCGGTCGACATGCGACCCGACACCGCCAAAACCCGCGTTGTTGATCAATACATTGACCTCAAGCCCGGCTGACTTGACGTCGTGATACAAGGCCTCTGCCCCGTCAGCGCTGGCTAGATCATGGGCAAAGACATGCGCTTTGATTCCAAACTCCGTCTCAAGCTCGGCCTTCAGGGCTTCCAGCGTTTCGGTCCGCCGAGCGGTCAATATCACATCGCCACCCTTACCGGCATGAACCCGTGCAAATTCCATCCCGATGCCAGAGGATGCCCCCGTGATCAAAGCCGCGTTGGACATTTGCTGCCTCCCGTTCCGAAATAAACTCGTTTGAGGGTAGCTAGGTACGATCCCGTCGAAAGTCGATGGTGCCTTGCATTTCCACCATCAGCCATGATCCTGTTCAGCAAGTTCTTACAAAAAAGGAAGACACAAATGGACATCAAACAGGCAGGAAGCCGCCCTTCCGAGGTTGGATCACCCGATTATTTCACCGGAACTGTGCGATTGGACCCCGTCCTGTCCGCCCCTGATCCGGCACGCATGCGCGCCGCCACAGTCACCTTCGAGCCGGGTGCCCGTACCGCATGGCACACGCATCCTTTGGGTCAAACGCTGATGGTTCTGTCTGGCGCGGGCCTGGCCCAAACCGAGGGTGGTCCGATCAAGCCCCTGCGCCCCGGCGATACGGTCTGGTTCGCGCCCGGCGAAAAGCACTGGCACGGGGCAGTTCCCGATTGTGCGATGACCCATATCGCCATTCAGGAAGCACTGGATGGCAAGGCCGTCGACTGGCTCGAACATGTCACGGATGCGCAGTACAATGCTTAGACGTAGCCGCGCCACCAAAGATAAAAGATGAACGCAACCATCACGGACAGCAGGTTGAATGCGATGGCTCCCGCAATACCAAGCACGCGGTCTTTGCGGTCTTCCATGACATCAATGCTGTCAAGATGCGCCATCACCGCGTCATAGGCCGCCTGAACCTCGTGCCCCTCAAAACGTCGTGCCATTTTGGGATTGCGGGCATAAAATGCGGCCTTCGCCAAGGTGGCCACTTGCTTGCGCACGCCTCGCGGCAATCTGCGTCCGGCGCGGCGCAGCGCTTGATCCAGATCGCGTCCTTGCACGCCCAGTTTGGCCTGCATTTCAAGCCGCACCTTCAGCACTTTGTTCTGAACGTCTTTCTGATCCAACATGACAGAACCCTAAATGCTCTGGCGCATCCTTCGCAATGCCCGTAAATCTTGCATCATGCTTAGTTTTTCAGAATATGGCACTGCCACAGATGCCCCCGCCTTGCTCATTGTTCACGGTCTATACGGCTCTGGCCGGAATTGGGGCGTGATCGCCAAGCGCCTTTCAGATAACCGCAAGGTCATCACCGTCGATATGCGCAACCACGGCGACAGCCCACGCGCAGATTCGCAAAGCTACGAAGACATGGCCAGTGATCTTGCCGAAGTCATTCGTCATATCGGTGCGCCAATGGATGTGTGCGGCCACTCGATGGGCGGTAAGGCGTCGATGGTTCTGGCACTCCAGCATCCCGATCTGGTCAGCCGCCTGATCGTCGCCGACATCGCGCCCGTGGCCTACGAGCACAGCCAGCAAGAATTCATTGATGCGATGCGAAAGGTCGATCTTGCCACTGTCACACGCCGCTCTGACGCCCAAGAACAACTCGCCGCTGCTGGTGTTGAACCCGCACTGCAAAGCTTCTTCACGCAATCCATTGATATTGCCAGCAAGACCTGGAAACTGAACCTTGATGTACTTGAAGCTGAAATGCCGAAAATCGTGGGATGGCCGTCCCATATCGTCGGCCCTTTCGATGGACCCGCCTTTTTCTTGTCGGGCGGCACCTCTGATTACGTGCTTTCAAGCCATCGCCCTGCGATAAAGGGCCTTTTTCCCAACGCCTATTTTGCCAAGCTGCCAGGTGTCGGCCATTGGTTGCATGCCGAAAATCCTCGCGATTTCGAAGCCTCGGTTCGGGCCTTCCTCGGCCAAAGCTAGAACGGACATCCCCGATGTGGCGCAGCGCAGATCATCATTTCCTCAAAGGTCTGATGACACGCGACCTGCTGGCCCCCGATGGTGTCGCCCCATCCACACCGACTACAAAAACCGTTTTTTGCAGATGTTCGAATACGGTTTCGCCATCTGTTTATCGCGTTTGAGGATCAAAAGCAGGCAATCTACCACGTCCAATCGGCCAAGGACCTCACCACCGTCTGGCTGACGCGCGACCATCTTTATCCAAGCGAGGGCCCTGCCCGCTTCTCTGGCTCAAAAATATCCCGGGGTTTGGGGCAGCGCCCCAATCCAGCCGCCTGAAAATCAAAACCTGCCCCGCTGGGCCCTTCCCTCTTGCACCTCTCCCCCCAAAGCCTATAACGCGGAGAATTTGCAAATATCCGGGGGCCTGAACCATGCCAAAAAGAACCGACATCAAATCGATTATGATCATTGGTGCGGGGCCCATCGTGATTGGTCAGGCCTGCGAATTCGACTACTCTGGCGCTCAGGCCTGTAAAGCTCTGAAAGAGGAAGGCTACCGCGTCATCCTGGTGAACTCCAACCCGGCGACCATCATGACCGACCCCGGGCTGGCCGATGCCACATATATCGAGCCCATTACGCCCGAAATCGTTGCCAAAATTATCGAAAAAGAGCGCCCCGATGCGCTGCTGCCCACCATGGGCGGACAGACCGGACTGAACACCTCGCTAGCACTCGAAGAGATGGGCGTGTTGGCAAAATACGGTGTCGAGATGATCGGTGCCAAGCGTGAAGCCATTGAAATGGCAGAAGATCGCCAGCTTTTCCGCGAAGCGATGGACCGTCTTGGCATTGAAAACCCCAAGGCCACTATCGTCACGGCCCCGAAAACCGCCGCTGGAAAGAAAGACCTCGCAGCGGGCGTGGCAATCGCCTTTGAAGCGCTGGAATATGTCGGCCTGCCCGCCATCATCCGCCCCGCCTTTACCATGGGCGGCACCGGCGGCGGCGTGGCCTATAACCGCGACGATTATGCATTCTTCTGCCGCTCCGGTATGGACGCCTCGCCGGTGGGCCAAATCCTGATCGACGAATCCCTGTTGGGCTGGAAAGAATTCGAGATGGAGGTCGTACGCGACACGGCCGACAACGCCATCATCGTCTGTTCCATCGAAAACATCGACCCAATGGGCGTGCACACCGGCGATTCCATCACCGTGGCCCCCGCGCTGACACTGACCGACAAAGAATACCAGATCATGCGGAATCATTCGATTGCCGTATTGCGCGAAATCGGCGTGGAAACCGGCGGATCGAACGTACAATGGGCGGTGAACCCTGTGGATGGCCGCATGGTCGTGATCGAAATGAACCCCCGCGTCAGCCGTTCTTCAGCGCTGGCTTCAAAGGCAACGGGCTTTCCAATTGCCAAGATCGCCGCCAAACTTGCCGTGGGCTTTACGCTGGATGAGTTGGACAACGACATCACCGGCGTCACCCCCGCCAGCTTTGAGCCGACAATAGACTATATCGTCACTAAAATTCCGAAATTCGCCTTTGAAAAATTTCCCGGCTCCGAGCCGTATCTGACTACAGCGATGAAATCCGTGGGCGAGGCGATGGCCATTGGGCGCACGATCCACGAATCCCTGCAAAAGGCGCTCGCATCAATGGAATCAGGCCTGACCGGCTTTGATGAAATCGACATTCCGGGTGCGCCCGAACAGGCGGCCTTGATCAAGGCGATCAGCAAACAAACCCCCGACCGCATGCGCACCATCGCCCAGGCCATGCGCCACGGCATGTCAGACGTCGACATCCACGGCGTGACCATGTTCGACCCGTGGTTCCTTGCCCGGATTCGCGAGATTGTGGAGGCCGAGGAAAAGGTCCGCAAAAACGGTCTGCCCATGACCGAAGAAGGCGTCCGCGCGCTCAAGATGATGGGTTTCACCGATGCGCGCCTTGCGATCCTGACAGGCCGCGACGATGATAACGTGCGCCGGGCCCGCCTGAACCTTGGCGTCAAGGCCGTGTTCAAACGGATAGACACCTGCGCCGCCGAGTTCGAGGCGCAGACGCCCTATATGTATTCCACCTACGAAATGCCCGCCTTTGGCGAGGTCGAATGCGAAGCCCGCCCCTCCGACCGCAAGAAGGTCGTCATACTTGGCGGTGGCCCGAACCGTATTGGCCAGGGTATCGAATTCGACTATTGCTGCTGCCACGCCTGCTATGCGCTGACCGATGCGGGCTATGAGACCATTATGGTCAACTGTAACCCCGAAACCGTGTCGACCGACTATGACACGTCGGACAGGCTCTACTTTGAACCCCTGACATTCGAGCACGTCATGGAGATTATGCGCGTCGAGCAGGAAAATGGCACGTTGCACGGTGTGATCGTTCAATTCGGTGGCCAGACCCCGCTGAAGATTGCCCAAGCCCTGCAAGACGCAGGCATCCCGATCCTTGGCACCACGCCCGACATGATTGACCTTGCCGAGGACCGCGAACGCTTTCAGCAGTTGGTGCAGTCCCTTGGGCTGAAACAGCCACACAACGGCATCGCGCATTCCGATGCCGAGGCACTTGAAATCGCCGCCGACATCGGCTTTCCCCTCGTGATCCGCCCCTCCTACGTCTTGGGGGGGCGCGCGATGGAGATTGTGCGCGATCAGGCCAGCCTTGAGCGGTACATCCGCGAGGCCGTCGTTGTGTCCGGCAAAAGCCCTGTGCTGCTCGACAACTACCTGTCAGGCGCGGTCGAGCTTGACGTTGATGCGCTGTGCGATGGCAAGGATGTCCACGTCGCGGGCATCATGCAGCATATCGAAGAGGCGGGCGTACATTCCGGCGACAGCGCCTGCTCCCTGCCGCCCTATTCGCTGTCCCGCGAGATCATCGCCGAGGTCGAGAAACAGACCAAGGCGCTGGCACTCGCGCTGAATGTTGTGGGCCTGATGAACATCCAGTTCGCGATCAAGGATGGCGAGATTTACCTGATCGAGGTGAATCCCCGCGCGTCACGCACCGTGCCGTTCGTTGCCAAGGCAACCGACTCTGCCATCGCTTCTATCGCGGCACGGATTATGGCGGGCGAACCTCTGTCGAACTTCCCGCTGCGTGCCCCTTACGACGCCGACGCCGCCTATGACGACGTGCTGCCCTTGGGCGATCCGATGACGTTGGCTGACCCGAACATGCCATGGTTTTCTGTCAAAGAAGCGGTGCTGCCCTTTGCCCGTTTCCCCGGCGTGGACACGTTGCTGGGGCCGGAAATGCGTTCCACCGGAGAAGTCATGGGCTGGGACCGCGACTTCCCCCGCGCCTTCCTCAAGGCGCAGATGGGTGCTGGCAATCCGCTGCCGCGCGAAGGTTGCGCGTTCCTGTCGATCAAGGACATGGACAAGTCGGACGACATGCTGACCGCCGCACGCATCCTGCTTGAGCAAAATTTCACCATTGTCGCGACTCGTGGCACAGCCGAGTGGCTGACCTCGCATGACATCGCGTGCAAGATCGTCAACAAGGTCTACGAAGGCCGCCCCGATATCACCGACATGATGAAAGACGAGGCGATCCATCTGGTGATGAACACCACCGAAGGCAGCCAAGCGGTCGAAGACAGCAAGTCGATCCGTTCCATCGCGCTCTATGACAAGATCCCTTATTTCACGACAGCAGCTGGTTCTTATGCAGCGGCCCTAGCGATCAAGGCGCAGGCCGAGGACGAGATTGGCGTGAAGTCGTTACAGGGGTGATTGGATCGGCAGTGCCTGAATTTCAGGCGCTGCCTTGACCTCTCCCGCCTTTTTTGCCCTTATCTTGGGAAGTTGAAAAAGGGTCTCTCATGTATACTCCCGCCATTACAGGTAGCGGCATTTTTACGCCGGATCAGGTCATCACCAACGCCGAGTTGGTCAAGGCGTTTAACGCCTACGCCGACATCTACAACGCCGAACACGCAAACGAGATCGCGGCAGGAAAGCTGACTCCAAAGGATCATTCCTCGGAAGAGTTCATCGTCAAGGCATCGGGGATTGAACAGCGGTATGTGATCGACAAGACGGGCATTCTGGACCCCCTTGTAATGCACCCTCTGCTGCGTCAGCGCAGCGACGACGAACCCAGTTTGATGGCTGAAATGGCGCTGGATGCTGCGCAAAAGGCGTTGGCAGCGGCAGGCAAATCGGCAGCGGATGTGGATGCGGTGATTTGTGCGGCATCCAACCTTGAGCGTGCCTATCCTGCGGTCGCCATCGAAATTCAGGATCTGTTGGGAATCAAGGGCTTCGCATTCGATATGAATGTCGCCTGCTCCTCCGCAACTTTTGGCATACAAGCTGCGGCTGATATGGTGCGCTCAGGCTCGATCCGGTCTGCTTTGGTGGTGAACCCCGAGATTTGTTCGGCGCATCTGGAATGGCGCGACCGCGATTGCCACTTCATCTTTGGCGATGTCGCAACCGCCGTTCTGATCGAGCGAATTGAAAATGCGGCTGGTCCTTGTTTCGAAATTAAATCAACCCGTTGCGCGACACAGTTCTCGAACAATATTCGCAATAATAACGGCTTTTTGCGCCGCTCGCGCCCCAGCGGTGTTGAAGACCGCCGCGACATGCAATTCATGCAGAACGGTCGCAAGGTCTTTAAAGAAGTGTTGCCGATGGTTGCTGAACATATTGCGGGGCACATGGCAGAAGAAAGCGTGCAAGCGTCTGATCTGAAACGGCTATGGTTGCATCAAGCGAACAAGTCGATGAACGATTTCATCGGGCGCAAGGTGCTTGGCCGCGATCCAGAACCCGGCGAACAACCCAATATCCTGCAAGACTACGCCAACACGTCCTCTGCGGGTTCCATCATCGCATTCTCGAAATACTCCAAGGACTTGTCGGACGGCGACATAGGCCTGATCTGTTCATTTGGCGCGGGGTATTCGGTGGGGTCGGTCCTGGTGACGCAGCGCGGCTAGGCCGGGGCGTTCAAAACGGTAGATCTTGATAACCTGATCTTGAACGCGCGGCGTGTGTGCCTGTAAAGAGACGCATGGCAAAGCTATATTTCAACTATTCCACAATGAACGCCGGCAAGTCCACGGTGCTGCTTCAGGCCGCGCATAACTACGTGGAACGCGGTATGGTGCCCTATCTGATGACCGCCCAATTCGACAATCGCGCAGGCGACGGGCGCATCGCGTCACGGATCGGGATCGGGCAAGAGGCTGACACGTTCGGTGTGGATGAAGACCTGTTTGACAAGATCGAAACCCGTCTGAAATCAGGCCCTTGTGCGTGTATCTTCATAGATGAAGCGCAGTTCCTGAGCAGTGAACAGGTCTGGCAACTGGCCCGTGCTGTCGATGATCTGGGCGTCCCGATCATGTGTTATGGTTTTTCTGCTATGTTTTTTTTCTTCCCTAATTTCTGCGTTCTGTTATGTCTTGATTTGCCCCCCGCACCAAATTAAGAACAAACGATGAACTCGAAAAAATTTACACCATCAGCATTTGTGAGGGCGAAACCAACACCGCACGAACAGGCAATTCCGACCGCTTTTATTTGTCAAAGAACTAACTTGCCGGTTCGCGCCGCGACAGCATTTATGGTCGCGCTTGATCAGGGAAACTTGATGGATGCACTTATGAGCCATCCAGCCGCACGCAGATTCGCACAAGCGAGGCGTGAGCAAAGCCAGTTAAAAATCGGGCGAATGAAGTATGCTCCTCAATCCCTGCTCAAATACCACCAACATCTTTTACATTTCCTTGCTTGGTGCGAGTACCGCGGTCAGGAGGAAGGCAATTTAGACCGCTTTTCCTGGGAAAACCTCACTGCCTACAGAAAAGCTGGCATCAATTCGGTTGGATCTTTGGAGGACTATGAACGCGACCAGACGGATAAACGTCGACCTGACCTTAGATCTGCCAGTCCAAGTCAAGTTCTGACTCGTATAGGTATAGCAAACTCTTTCTTGGTGTTTTGCACTGCAACCGGTTATCGGCAAAAGGCCTTCTCGCCCTACTTAGCGACCGCCAACAAATCCTACCTTGATCGGCACGAACTGCGGCATGAGCACTGGGAAATCCCCGAAGTTGAGGACTTGGCGGAATGGGTTCGAAGTCAGGATAGCTTGAGAAATCGCGTGGCAGCCGGCCTTATGGTTTTCGGCGGACTTAGAGTGCAAGATATGCTTCCATCGCAGCGCGGCGATATCCCGAAGTGTCTCGATGCTAAACCAATCGGTACCTGGCGCGTAGGAATCCCAGTATTTGGCAAAGGGCGGAAGTGGCGAACTACTTCGATTCCCAAATGGGTATATACTGACCTGCTCGAATTTGTCGGGCCTGAACGCCGCAGACTTAGAGAATACTGGGCCTCTCGAGGCAAGAGTTTGCCGATGGGACGTGAGGCACCAATTTTCGTGAGCACCAAAGAACCAAGATTTGGGCAACCATTATCCCGTGTATTCTTGGATGACATGACATCCAGAAGCATCATAGTGCATCCGCACAATGCCCGCCACGCTTTCGCGTACTGGCGTTTGATTGAACTGCTTGCGCAACGCGCTGAAGCGATCGCCAAGACTCCGATGACTGTGCTGATGGAAGCGGGCATGGTGCAATCTGAGCTTGAAATCTTAAAATTTGAAATGGGGCACAGCCGAACATCGACGACTGAAGGGTATCTAAAGCATGCGCGGAGCCGGATTGGAACCGACAGGCAGTTTCATGAAATGCTAAACCGGCTCAACAACGTACACTTGGGTGGGCAAACATAATGTCGAACGTCTCAGCAACGGCCAACTTCTCTTGCAGAAATCTGCCCTTCCTTAAAGTCAGCCTTGGGCGTGGCTTATTTCAATTCCATTCAAGGTTTTACTTATGAATGAGCGCACTGACGCCCTCTCCCCAATTGAATTAAAGGTATGGTGCGCCAATCGAAAAGCCTCATTTAATTTAAGCGTATACTATAATGGGAAACACGAACCAAGCGGTTCGCGTGACGTTTACTACCCATTCGCAGGCCAACCGGGTCTGATGTCTGACCTACGGCCTGCTATCGAAGCCTATGCCAATACCATCTCCCCAGCAACGTTATCTCAATTAGGAACCTATCTTAACGCTCTGCTCGCATTCTTACATCAGGGGAGCCACACTGCAATCGGTGTGGAGAATATCAATCAAGAACTCATAGCAGAACATGCCACATGGCTTAAAAAAACGGGTGTTTCAAAAGGTTACCGTGCACAACATCACAGCACCGGAAACCGACTTCTTAAACACCTACATGGATAGTGCCCCGGGGCGTGGTGTAACTGTTCTCCGGCTAGGTGTTGAGCCGGTTTACAGGGCGGCGATTTTCGCCGGATCCATGATGCTATCGTCGCAGATAGCGGCGACAGTTTCCAGCGTCA